>VTLG01004600.1_pt1 | contig 17387 bp, 27 predicted proteins | sample 4694571 | NCBI WGS metagenome assembly VTLG01 (sample SAMN12604809, study PRJNA352737) | marine metagenome | biome: ENVO:00000447; feature: ENVO:00000209|ENVO:00000569|ENVO:01000036; material: ENVO:00002151; isolation source: viral sequences binned using virsorter ...
CAGCTTTCATAGTTGCAGCAGCAGTAGCTGATCCAGCTGTTAAGCCTCCAAATACATCACTGTTTCCTGTACCGACTTTTACATTGGTTCCAGAAACAGTATATGTACTTCCAATTCTTTCAGAAACTGTTGCTGCGCCGTTCACCGAAAGCTGTGTTGACGTACTCAGAGTATGTACCAGATCGGCACGAACTGCTGAAGCACCAAACAAAAATATTATTGGCAATACTTTCCACATTGGACTAGATAATTAGTGTGTTATTTTCTAAGTTTACTAAGGGGTAAACTTAGTAGGTATTGCTATCATACGATGACTGAAGATGTGACAAAGTCTCCTAAGACACCATCTGAAAAAGATGATAAAAAGAAAAACGTTTTTACAAAAATAAAAGAAGGTATTGATGACAAAGAAGAGCAATTAGTAATTTTGTCCACTTTTGTGCGGCTTGGAGTTGTGGTTTGGAGTGGATTTATCATTTCATTAAATTACATTACTTTACCTGCATTTGGGCAACAAGCACCTAAAGATATAACCTTCGTAGCGTCAGTGTTTACAGGCGCTCTCGCAAGTTTTGGACTTCAGACAGCGTCTAAAAAAGGTGACGGAACAATGAAGATGGATAACAAAAAAGGAGGTGGTTTAGGTGATATTAGTAGAGCAGATTTTGAACGCTTAATTGAAAAGATGTCACAGGTAGGTCCGACTCAGACATTGCGTATTGAGCAAGCGCCTATTAAAATTACTACAGTAGATAACAAGACCTCTATCAAGTCTTAATTTTGAATGTATAGGAAGAGCAACATGAATTGGACAGCTCTCGGTTTAGGCGCCTTTCTAGGAGTCTCAAATATGGGATTAATGGGCGCATTAATAAACAAAGGCAACTTACCTGTTGTTGATTTTCCAGTAGGTAGCTATACGTCATATGAGATGGAGGCTACTAAAGATGGCTATAAAATCAGATATAACGCTAATGATCCGAAGGTAATGGTAAAAACAGAAGATGTAGTTAAGCCAGGTGGTTTATTTAATAAGGAACCTACAGTAGTGAATTTGTATGAAGAATATACAATGAACGGCAAAGTCCATTTAGATGGTGGAGACGACGCTTCTAAGCTTACGGCTAAAGAGATTGCTTGCATTAAGGCAGAAGGAGCAGGAGGATCTACAGGAGGTGTTATAGGAGCCTCTGTAGGTGCTCAAGCCGCACCAGCACTTTCAAATATACCAATTATTGGTTGGGTAGCAGGAGGATGGGCAACAATGTTTGGACAGAAGACAGGAGCAAATCTTGGTGGAGATATAGCTAAAGCTATAGAAGGTTGCTAAGTGCATATTAATCACGTCTCTCAGGCGGGGTTAGATACTATCCGTCTTTTTGAAGGTGCTCCATTATCTCAAGAATCAGTTAGTAAATTAGAAAAAGAAGTTAGGCAAATAGTAACTGCACCTATAAATCAAAATCAATTTGATGCTTTATTTTCGTTTGCTTCAAATATTGGAATTGATAAACTTCTTGATTCAAAACTATTAAAACGTATAAACGCCCTAGAAGACCCTTTAGAGGTTGCTAAAGAAGAATTGCATAAATGGAATAAAGAAGGTAATCAAGTCTTTCAAGGGCTTTCTAGACGTCGTGCAGCAGAGTTAGAGTTATTTTGCCAAACTCCACCAGAATTTAAATGGGGGTGGGTGTCTATGATTTCTAAAAATAATACGTGGTTAAAAAAAAGACCTTTACCAGCTATACGTCTTAATGCTGATGAAAAAGCAAAGGTTTATGGAGGCAGAGCTATTCGACGTTGTTATGTTTTAGAACGTGAAGATCACCATACCTTTTTAGAACTTGGTTTTGGTTTAGGTAAATGGTGGGTATATGACAATCATTGGAAGGGCTTAAAGACTGAGGTTTCAGTTCAACCATATGCTCAAGATAATGATTTAATTTATTTAAGAGAATTTCCTTATGAGTATTACAACGAAGATGAAATTAAAGGTTGGAGAAGAAGTCAAGCATTTTGCATGACTATGGTTTTAAAATACCTTGATGCAAAGGGTATTAATGGTGTTAATGACTATATCAACTTACTTAATAAGCGTGGTTCTAATGGTTCTCGTGATGCACATTTACAGTCGATAAGAACATTAGGATATACAGCTACGTTTGGTCAGTCTACAGATCCTGAAGATATTAAGGATGATATAAAACGTGGCTTACCTGTTATTGCAAGTATTATCTCTAAAAAACATATTTCTAATCCAGCAGGTGGAGCACACTATGTAGTGATTACTGGTTATGGTAAAGATTACTGGTTAGTTCAAGATCCTTTTGGTGAATTAGATTTAATTAACGGAGGTTGGCGAGATAGAGGTGCAGATGCTGGAAAGAATATTAAATATAACTTCGAGCATTTTAATAGGCGACTTTTTCTTGCAGGAGGGGCTACAGGATGGTGTTGGATGAATTTTAGAGAATATATAGATACGGTTAAAGATTAAGGGATATTATTCTCCTATGTGACGTTTTAATTTTTATCGATGTCTGAAGCAGCTAAATCTCTTGAAGATCAACTACAAGATCAAAGACAACAGTTAGAGGAGAATATCAGGCAAACTGAGACTCAGATGGGTAGACTTAAGGAGCAGTATTTAAAAGTCCTCGGTGCTCTTGAATTTGCAGCAATTCAAAAAGAAACAGAAGGCACTACTGATTCCACTGATTCTGAGGATGTAACCTCTTAAAACAATGTTGGGCGAATTAAATAGAAATCGATATCGAGCCTTAGAATTATTAGCAGAACATGTACGAGCGCCGTCTCGTGAATTATCACTAGATGCCATTATTAGTGACATCAGTGATGAGGACTTGCGATGGGTTACAGATAAAATTCATTATTATTTACTTAAGCTTTTAGAGGAAGCTGATTATGATCCAACTGAAGAAGAGTCTTTTAGTTTAGTTGATCAGATTTAAGGCAAGTTTATGCAGTCTACAGTTTTCTCATGGCTGCATAATAGTTGATGATTCAGTGTGAGAATGATCTTTTACTCAACCTCATTGCCCTCACTCCGAAAAATGCTAGACGTGAATTTCGACAACAAATATTTAAAGACTGGAATTGGCAATGTGCTTATTGTTCAAAGCAATTAAATGAAAATACGGCAACTATTGATCACATAGTTCCTAAATATAAAGGGGGACATAATGTGAGATCTAATATGTGCTGTTGTTGTTCTCAATGTAATAGAGATAAAGCTTCAACTTTAATAGAAGATTGGTATACAGAAAAAAATATTAATTACTGTGAAAAAAGATTTGTTAGACTAAAGTCTTGGATGGAACAGAAGTTCTACCCATTACAATTTTTACCTGCGGATAAGGCCATTCCGCATATCACAAATGATGTCTCCATCGGATGGGTCTCCAGTTGATCCAGCAAAAGATTTTTTAGCTAGATATACAAAGAATCCAGAACGTTGGATTCCAGAGCGTATTGCTCAAGATTTACCTGCTACAGGAGATGCTGCTTTAAGAGGGCAAGAAAGAAATGACATAAAAGGAAAAGTAATCAATGGTGTAATACGTGTGTAAGAGATCTTAAAATAGACATATAAAGGATTGATTACTAATGGCACCTGTTATTCTTACTTTCCTCATAATGTTTGGTGGAACCTACAGTATTAGTTCAATGTATTTGAAGAAAGATGAAAAAATACACAGAAAAACTAGAATAAATCGCATTATCGATTAATATTGCTCTTTAATTCAGTCTTGGTAAGATAACTATAAGGTTTTAGCTATTTATGGATGCAATCGAGCTTCCAATGGACGTTGAGTTTCAAATTCACGCCACTGCTCTAGCGATTCAAAATTTAGATCGTGACGACTTAGAGGAAGCCTTTATCGAAATGCTCCATCAAAGAGCTATGGATCGTCAAATGTTTTTTGGCGTTCTGAAAGATCACGGCATTGATGCCGATATTAAATTCAACATCTCCACGATGGGACAGGTTTCCTAAATACTATGGCTACTCGCACTATTGAAGGCACTATAGACACATTTAGTGTCGATACAGGTTCTGAAGTTACTTATCTTGGTGCGACGTCATCAGGAAATCCAGGAGAGGCTATTAGAGCTTTTCGTGTTAATCCAGGAGGAACTGGAAACATTATTGTAAAACTTGATAAAACTAGTGGTGTAAACACCATGGAGGTATTTCAAGAAGATGCTTATGGAGGTAGCAGTGCTGCTTCTGGGTATAAAGTTTTTACAAATATAGCTAAAGATGGTAAAGGTAAAGGCGCTGTTGGGGTTGCTGTGACTAACGCAGCTAAAGATTATGTTGTGCTACTTACTTTAGATGGTTACTCTGAAGTAAGTTATAACGGCAGCGTTGACGTCCCATAAGAAAACTAAGTTAAAAGAAAAGTGGAAAGAACATCCTTTTTTGACTCGAAAAGGAATTAATCTTATTAAAAGATATAATGCACCACGTACTGATCTCAGTATGGGTAGATATGCAGCGTATAAGGACTATGGCGAAGATATATGGCGTATTGGGTACGGTAGTAAAAAATTAGGTAAAAGTTATCTAGGACCTAATGATATAGCTACTGAAGAAGAGATTAATATTCAATTAGAAGAAGACTTAAAAGAATTTTCTGATTTAGTTTCCCAGTATGTATTTGTTCCTCTAAATAGGAATAGAAGAGCAGCTATTCTTAGTTTTGCTTTTAGTATTGGTATCGGATCTTTAAAAACTTGTCGTCTTTTAGAATTAATTAATACTCACGCTACTAAAACAGCAATAATTCGTGAGTGGAGTCCTTTTATTAATCGATTGTGGTGTTCAGGTGGAGATCTGGTGGTAGATCAACGTCGAATGGAACTGGATATGTATCTGGCCCCTGACAAGAAAATTCCAACTTTTGTTCCTCATCAGTGTCATTCCAAGAGATGTTTATTGAATCTCCCTGAGACTTATACTGGGGCACCCAATCAAGTGAAAGCAATTGAATATCTTGAGAAAAAATTACTTCAGTGGGACCCGTCTCAAGAGGTTGTACGTCGATTTTTTCGTTATTGGACTGAGAAGCCACGTTCTTTAGGATCTCCGAAGCGGCAGCAGGATCTCGACTAAGCATGTCAATTGCATCAATAAGTTTTAACTCGTCAGAGTATCCTTCTACGATAGCTTCATAATTCATTTGTAGTTTCTTTTTGTTGACGTTTAAATGCTATTTTAAGCAGTATTAAATATCCAATCAAATCTTGTATTACATCTTCATCTTCTCCTAGTAGTCCAGCTCCTTGTTGAATTCTATTTATTTTGTCATCTATCCTTACTAATATTTGCTCTACAGCATTAGCTTTACTAAAAATTCGACAAGGATTTAAGGCAGAATCTCCATATTGTTTATTTTTGTATAAAACTAATTCTTTTATGTCTTCACATACAAGAGCTATCTCTTCTTGTGTCTTAGTCATTGTCATATTCGTTTCCAATACAATATAAGTATGAATCCCCAGTTTAGCCAAGATTATAACGTTGACGAACGCTACGAAGGATTACGTGGTCATCGTCACACAGTAGATAACACTGAGGGTATGAGATTTTTACGTGGTTATATAGGTGCTTTACGAGATAGTGATTGGCCTCGTCCCTTTAATGGTTAACAAATTACTTTGCCTATATGTGAAAATATTTCTTTAAACCTATCTGCTTGTTGGAAACCATGTTCTAACTTTGGTAAATAAATAAAATATCCCCAATAAATAGGAGATTTAAGAGTAAAAAATCCTTTTCCATGAATAGTATTAGGTCTATCTGTTGGTATACATACAGGATAATCCCACATTTCAGGTAAAATTCTCATCATTTCTGGGTAAATTGTATAACAAAGTGCTTCAGGTATATTTCTTAACTTCCATTCTCTAATTAAACGTTTAAACCATACAACTGAAGGTGCTTTAGCAGCTACACCAGCTTTTTTACTCCATCTCCATGTACCTCTTTCTTTACTAAAGGAGCATCTACCATATGTAGGAGGAAATAAATATGTTGTACCTGTCCAAGGATCTTGAATATTTAAACCATCTTCTTTTAATGTATATATTTTTCTAGCTCTTAAAAATTGACTATTTGCATTATGTGTGGAACAAGGATCTAAGTCTATATCTCCTAGTAAAGCAGAGATATAGGGTATATATTCAGCTGGAGTTAACCAATCATATTCAATATGTTCAATTCTTCCGAGAATAACTCGGTAATTAGCCCAAGTGAGCTTACGTTTTTTCACATTTGTAGAAGGCTTGGATTTTCTTCGTCTGATTTGAAGTGAAATAGTTGTATATCATCTTTATCTTGGAGAACAAAGAGAGCTTCTTTTTCAGGATCAAGTGATTCTGCTATTGATATTGCTTTTCTTAAATGCTCTACTCCTCCTAAATCTCTATTATTTGCATCATTTACTGCTTTAATTAGTAAATCAACAGTTAAATAAAACATACTATCTTCATCTTTTTTTTGAGGCATAAAAACCATTGCACCTGGTCCTTCGTTTTTATAAAATTTCTTATAATACTCTGCTTGATCGGCAACAATACGCTCGATTGAAAGTTTTAATAATTTTTCTTCTGTTTCTCCTGTTGTTGTCCCCAACATTTTTAAAAGGAGTTTGTTTCTTCTGCTAGTCATAAAATCCTCTAATTAATTTAGTGTATCAAGTTTTTTCTGTTTTTACAGCACTAGCTCTTGGAACAGATTTAACTAAATGTCCTAATCCTGATTTCTTCAAAGTTTCTAATAATTTTGCTAAAGGTTTGTATAAGACAACTGCTTTTTGCATATTTCCTATTTTTTTTATTAATTTTCCATTTTCATCTCTTAATTTTGTTAATTCACCCTGTCTTATTAGATATTCTGCTACGCATCTATACCTTCTTTTTTCAGCTAAATTTATTTCAGGATATCGATCACAGATAGTACTTGTCCTCATATCACTGAATGTTAGTCGAATTTGATCTGCTAATGAAAGACCTAGCATTAGATCAGTAGTGCTTGTCTCATATCCTCTAATAAGCTCTAAATATCTTCGTAGATCAGGGTTTTTAAAGCTACCTGATGGAGGTATAAACATTTCTATTTGCTCCACTAAGGAAGGCATTAATTTAGTAACGTAGTTTTCAGTAGTTACAGTTTCAATCTCTAAATCTACAAATCTATAGCTTTGGTACGTGTTGTTTTCATTCTCTATTGGCTCATAGTCTGTATTTTCTAGAACGTTTAACCAGTCCTCGTTGTTAATTATTGTCATTCGAGGTGGCTGTCTTTATAGATAGTAGCGGATTTTTGATGATCGTCCCATTGTTTCTTGTGATCTAATATTAAAACTCTCTCGTAATACTCCCTAAGAGTGTTAATTTCTGGTTTATAACTACTGTCTAATTGCTGTTTACTTCTGTTTGCTGCCCATAAAGTTTGAGCTAGATTTTCTTGCTCTGGAGTAATTAAAATAGTTTTTAATGCATTTGTGGGCACGTTTGAGATAAGTTCGCTAAACTCTTTAAGGAAAGGGTATTTATTTTTATGCGCCGACCTATTACTTATGCCGAGTTGTTTTTGATTCTTATCCTTGCTCCCATTGGTTATTTTGGAGTTCAGCATTTGCATGAGTTTGTCACAGATAGAATCAGTATAGAAATACAGTTAAAACAAGTAGATGGCCGAGGACAAAACTAATAAAGTACCTGGTTACGACTCCACTAGAGTTGGTGATTATACAATTTTAACGCCTGATGATAAGAAGGCTAGTGTTTTTCAAAAAGTTACTCCTAGAGAGCAATATCAAGTAGCTCGTGACGTTGCAAATAGAGCTATTAATGAAATAAATGCAATTAGAGGTAATCGTCCAAGCAGCTTTACAGATGGTATAAACGCTGCAAATATAGCTTCTAGAAGACAAGCTGCAGAGACGTATGGTAAGACTTTACCTGGTGGTAGAAGTTATTCAGGTGCTAGAGAAGCTGCATATGACACTGCTGATACTTACAGAGATGTATTAGATAGATCAGCAGCTAGAGGCAGATTAAGTTCTACTGCTAATCAAATAAGAGAAATAGTAGGTGATTTAGGTTATGGACCTAGTATTCGTTATCCAGAAGCTGGTCAACAAGTTACCCCTACTCCGACTGACCCAGATCCAACTCCGACTGACCCAGATCCAACTCCAGAGTTTGAAACTACATGGAAACCTACTGAAAATTATGATGGAGGAGGTTATGTACCTGGGCAGTTTGGCAGAGGACCTAAATATGCAGAGTACGAAGATATGTTTAGAAGGCAACTAAATGAAGGATTTACCCTTGAAGAGGCTATGAGACTTTCAAGAACAGCTACTCCTTATGATTGGGAACAAGCTTTCGGATCAGCAGATCAATGGAGAAAAATAGGAGGAGGTAATAAACAAGGTAGTGGAGGAAGTTTTAGTCGCAGTAGTTCAAATGATAGTAGTCAAGCGACTAGCGGAACTAAAAATGTTAAAGGACAAGGTAATCGTAGTATAAGTAATAATCCAAATAGAGGAGGTAGATTCTCTAGTGGTCCAAAGAGTGGACCTACAGGAGCATCTGCGTCAGGTGGTACAAAATCTAGTAGAGGTGGAAGTAATAGAGGACAAGGCGGGACTGGGGGAAGATAAAAACTGTTATTAACTAATATTTATAACCTTATTAACTAGTTATAGTACCAAAATCTATACTTCCTGATATACCTTCAGTTATTAAACTAAAGTCAACTTCTTCATCAATATTCTCGTTTACAAATCTCCAATCAAGGCTGTTTACATTTAAATCAATCGAATAAGTTGTTTCTAAGTAACGAATATCGTTAGTAATTAAAAATAAATATTTACCAGGGTTTAAGGAAAGGTTTGGATAATCAATATTTGGTAATTCGCCTTCTGCATCTAAATAATCTATTCCTGACTCTTTTGCTACATAGCCTAAATTATTAATTGGTAATTCTTCTCGTCTAGTTTTTTCATGTATTTCATAAAAAGCTAAGAGTGTATTTTTATTTGTATTTTGTTCGTAAGAAAATTGACTGTAATTTTGTGTAAATTGTACTGATCTACGTTTAGTTAATTCAAAACTATAGAAAGTTGTTTGTCTACGTGATAATCCTCCATGTGAGTTACTAATAGTAACTGTTTTAAAAATATCAGATAAGATACCAAGATCGATTGGATTATATATACTATCTCCACTAGTTTCTGGTAATGGATCAGATCCGAAATAAGAAGTAGGACCATAAGCTGTTGGCCCTGCTCCTCCAGTTGGATACGATTCAACAGTTCCTAAATTATAGAAACCTGAATTACTTGGGATTGTTGTTAGAAACCTCGACATACTTTTCTGCTAAACCAGTAAATAAGGCATGCATGGGATGAGTAATATCTTCTCTCCCATCTTTTATATATAGTTCATTCATTATTCTAACTCGGTCTGATTGACGTTTAGCTCCTTCTTTTCCAGTACCTTCTTCTTCTTTTGTGGAGTAATTATGATAATCAGTGGCAATTTCTAAATGATTTAATCTTGCCACTGCTTCTTCTTTTGTATTGCACCAAGCTCCAAATGTTGTATCAGCTCCAATAACGACCATTGGTGCATACTGTTTTTCTTCTAAATGATAGTTACTTGGGTATATTTCACTCTTTTTGAGTGTTACCTTCTCTCTTTTTGTAGTGTTCAATAATGTTGTCATGAGTTACTTTGATGCACTGTAGCTTGGTTGGTGGATCATAATCCTTTAAGTCCTTAATTGTAAGGTGCAAAGGATTACAACAGAATGGTTTACAGGTTTTCTTTGTAAAGACTCTGTATTTACCTGTATAGCCCCTACTTAACCAAAATGCCACTCTTGGAGCTGATTGCGTATTTGATGCATGGAAAGGAGAGGGAAAGTATGCGACAGACTCTGATCCGTTTTTCTTTGTAGGTCCTAGCCAAGGCCAACATTCATCGTCACCTTTTATATCAACCTTGTCCCAAAAGCTTTTTACTTGCCAATACCAACGAAAATCAAAATTTCTGACATCAACAGCAGCCCTTCCCTTTTTTATTTCTTTCATGCAATCTAAACATTCTCCCATTAAACCAAAATTACCTTTATGGGTTTTTGTACCTTTTTGATGCCAAGGGCATTCGAGTTCTTTAGTCACGTAATATTTTAAATTAAAATCTTTTGCATCTTCAGGATAGTCCATTATTAATTTTGCACAAATAGACTCTATATTTTGCCAAATTTCATTGTTTTCTTTTTCATTTTCAACTGATTCATAGACCTCGTTATTACAAATTCTTCTAACTGTATGGTAAGGAATTTTATATTTTTTTGAAAGTTTATTGCTATTTAAACCTGCTGTGTTTTCCTGTCGTAACTTGGTTATTAAGTCTTTATTTAGTGTTATTTTATTTCTTTTTATGTTTTCATAAGCAACATCTTGTCTAGTCCCCCAATAGTAGTGAGAAGGATTTAAACAGTATGGAGAATTACAACATGCACGTCGAACAATAACATTATTAGTTGGATCACTATTATATCCTGCCATTGAAAGTAATAAAGGACGTGCGTCTCTTCCTCTATATGAAAGTCTTACTTTTTTACTTGTTGTGAATCCCTGAAAAATATTATTACTTGCTTTTTTCATACACCAACAGTTGTTTTTACCCCATAACTGAATGGCAATTTGAAAAGCCTTAGCAAATAAAACTTTATCTTTAGCCGTTAACTCTCCATATAGAAAAGTATCCATAATTGTATTTTCAGTAGGGGTTAATGGACACATACCTTAAACCTCTTGCAGGGCAATGGCAATGAGTCAACACTCAAATACCACTTTTTTTTCTCTCTTTTATTTACTTTTAGAGAACTGGAGGTTAGGTATGTGCCTGTAATATTACACCCATGTACCTAACCCTCGCCTATACGTACCTAAAGAAATAAGCCATTTTTTCTAAGGTTTTGGGTGTTCACTCTTAATCCATTACTATGAAAAGAGTTTCAAGAAAGATAAGGTATAAAAAAGTAGTACCCCTACCTGTTTTTAAGGTTGTTTTTAAGTATTTTTACTAGAATTTTTCAAAATTTAGATTGTAGGGGTAGGTATGTGACTGTCAAATAAAAGTTACACTCATGTACCTAACCTTACTTGTAGTTGAATATTTCTTCGTAGGTTTCTGCAAAATCTTGAGCTGTATCTACTGTTTCGGCGTAGCGACAGACACCACCCCCTGGAGCACATACACGATGAAAGACATGACCACGATCATTAAGGGTTTCAATCGTTGTCCCATGAGGGAATGTTGTCACTTTAATTACTAATTTGCCGATGTTAATATTATAAAAACAGTGATAAAAATGCCTAGACTTAGTGGTTCAGAAAGAAGACAAAGCTGGCGTGATAATCAGTTTTTAAATCAATTTGTAAATGAATTAAAAGGTTCTTTAAGGGAAGAGTATCCACATGCTTCCAGATTAGCGGCTAGAAGAGGACAATCTATTCCTCAAGTATTAGAAAGAAGTGGTAAATCATTACCAGGAGGTTTATATTTTTCAGCTTCTCAACCTATGAAAGGTCAAGTGTCTGATTTAGCAGCAACTGCTCAATCTGGAGGTTTTACTCCACAAGAAGGAGTTGAAAATTATATGTCAAGTGGCGAAGTCATGTCACAAGGAACAGGTAGTGGAGGTTCTAATCCTTTATCATTTATAGGTAATTTTATTAATAATTTATTCGGGGGAGGTGGAGGTTCTTCGACACCAAAATATGAACTAGGTAAAGAAGATTGGTTAGCAGCGACGGCAAATAGTCCTGCAGCTCAATCAGGTGCTTTTACTGGTGACCAATTGTTTAATCAACAACTAAAGCATCGTCAATGGTTGGCAGATAATAATAGAATCTGATTAGATAGTCATAGCCTTATAATTAGTAAAAACAGGTAAAGATTAATGGGTGGACCAGGATTTGATCCAGCAGGATTAGATATGCAAGATTTAGGTGACCCACGTCGTCAAGAAGGGTTACCTGGTGGTTATGCAACACAAGGTCAGTCTGTAAGTGCTCCTTATGCGGAAGCAAATATAAAAGCGGCTGAAAAAACTAATCCCATGAATGCTGCTTCACAGGAGCCAGGGGTTGGTGGACGTGTTGATGATTTCTTAAATCGTATCGGTGCATAATGGGAGACAATGACTTTCCAGCTGTAATGGCAAACGGAGGTAATAGGAGAAACGCTAGGGATTTAGCTAATCAATGGCAATCTCGTAGTAGTGGTAGTGCTTCATATATACAAAGCGGAACAGGTATTCCAACTAGCGGTGAGCATGTTGAGTATGGAGAAGGAGATGGTTCTATGGAAGATCCTTGGTATGTTGAAGAGAGAAGAGTCTTTTAGTAGTAGGTTTTTAGAGCGTAAAATTATATATAAAGCGCAAAGTTTAATAGAGTAGATGACACAGACTAAAGCTGAATTATTACAAACACGGCATCAAGGGGATATACGTCTTGGTGATGCTGATTCCTCACATTATGTAGGCTTCAAAGCTCCAGCTACTGTAGGTACTAGTCTTGTATGGACTCTTCCAGCGGCTGATGGGACTGCAAATTATCTACTTAAAACTGATGGTTCTGGGAACCTTGGATGGGTAGCTGATAGTTCAACTGATAGCACCAAAATGCCTCTCGCAGGTGGTACTTTTACTGGAAATGTCACATATAACGATAATATTAGAGCAAGATTTGGAACTAATGCGGATCTTTCTATTTATCACAATGACACTAACGCATATATAGATAACGATAAAGGTGATCTAATTTTACAGAGTGACAGTGTTATAAGGTTAGTAAATTCTACCAACAATGAAAGTTATATTAAATGTTTTATAAATGGAACTGTAGAATTATATAACGATAATGATCGTAAATTTTATACTTCAAGTTCAGGAGCACAGGTTGAAAATACAACAGGAGATACATATTTAGTTATAAAAGCAGAAGAAGATTCTTCATCTGCTGATCCAATTCTAAGGTTATTAGCAAGTAATGATAGTACGTCACCGATGATTCAATTTGGTGATTCTAGTGATAGTGATGTTGGACTAATTAAATACAAACATAGTGATAATTCTATTTGTTTTGGAATGAATGCTGTTTATGATTCCATAATTTTTGACTCTAATGGAAATATTGTAATTAATTCAGATAGCTATCTAAAAATAGGTGCGGGTCAAGATCTGCAATTAACGCATAATGGGTCCCATAATTATGTAAACGGCACTAATGGACATCTTTATTTAAGAGCTGATCAAATAGTAGTTGCAGGAAACACTACAGGAGAGACAATTGCACAATTTGTAGAAAATGGAGCAGCAATCTTTAGATACGATAATGTAGTCAAATTTGAAACAACCTCTGCGGGAACTAAATTTACAGGCGGCATAGCTCAAGTTGCAACAGCAGCAGGAGCTTTAGAGTTAGATTTAAATACATCTAACTACTTCACTAAGACAATATCAGGAAATAGTACATTTACCTTTGCTAACCCAGCAGCTTCAGGACAGGTTACAGCCTTCACTTTGGAATTAACTCATTCCAGTGGTACCGTCACATGGCCTTCCAGTGTAAAATGGAATGCAGATACCGCACCAACGTTGACAACTGGTAAAACACATCTATTTATGTTTGTTACTGACGACGGTGGAAGTAGGTATAGAGGTTCAGCACTTGTCGATTACGTAAACTAACTATGGATTTAGCAACACAACGCCTAATGCAAGCAGCAGCAGGAGGTGGCGATAAAGTTTACGTTGACGATGTTTTTAGTACTTACATTTATAATGCTAATCAAGGAAATTATATAAATGTAAATAATGGAATAGATCTAGCTGGAGAAGGTGGTTTAGTTTGGGGTAAACGGAGAGATTATTCAGAAGATCATGTTCTTTGTGATACAGAAAGGGGACCATTAAAATATTTATCAACTAGTAACACTTCAGCACAGAATACTAGTCATGGTTTTTCAGCTTATAACAGTAATGGTTTTACAGTAAATAATGCTTCACGGGGAGCAGTTAATCAAGGTAGTGGTGTCTATTGCACTTGGACTTTTAGGAAAGCACCTGGTTTTTTTGATGTTGTTACCTACACAGGAAATGGTAGTAATAGGACTATAGCTCATTCATTGGGCAGTGTGCCTGGGATGATTTTAATAAGGCGTTATGATGGAGCAGGGGAATGGATGGTTTACCACGTAGGAAATGTTAAGGCTGGAAATGGAAGTGCTATTACGGGACACACTGCTAAATTAAGAATGGATGACAATTCTTCTGCATCTAGTAGCTCTACAACTTTTAATAATACTGCTCCTACGTCAAGTGTTTTTTCATTAGGAACAGAAGAATGGGTTAATGAAAATGGCTATGAATTTGTAGCTTATATATTTGGTAACAATGATCAATCGTTTGGTGAAGGAGGGAATGAAGAAATTATTAAATGTGGTAATTGGACTGGTGACAACTCATATTCAAAAGATATAACACTTGGATTTGAGCCACAGTGGTTAATGGTTAAAAATGCATCAGGCGGTACTACTTGGACTATTACAGATAGTTTGCGTGGGATACCTACTGAAACAGCTGGAAAAATAACACAATTAGCCCCTAGTTTTCAATATTCTGAAGCACAGTTTGACAGTAACGAAGGCAACATGGAGATAAATTTACATGCTAATGGATTTACGTTAAAAGATAATTCATCTGTATGGAATTCAAATAATGAAAATTATATTTATGTAGCTATTCGTCGCCCAGATGGCTACGTTGGCAAGCCTCCCGAACTTGGTACGGGTGTATTCGCTATGGATACGGGTAATGGTAGTTATACAATCCCTGCGTTTAATAGTGGATTTCCTGTTGATTTTGCTTTCTATCGAGGTGTATCAAGTGCCCACGATTGGAACACTTCAGCACGTTTAATGAGTGGTAAATTCGTAAAAACAAATACAGATCAAGCTGAAGGAACTGCTAGTTCGTTTAAGTTTAGTTCTAATGATGGATTTGGTGATGGTGGTAACGCTATGCCTTCAGGAGATCAAGCATGGATGTGGAAACGCCACGCTGGGATGGATGTGGTGGCTTATACAGGGAATGGAGTTGCAGGTCGCCAAGTGCCGCATGGATTGAACGCTGTGCCAGAGATGATGTGGGTAAAAAGAAGAACAAATGGATCAGGAGGAACGAATTGGCTTGTATATCACAAAGGATTAAATGGAGGAAGTAGTCCTGAAGATTATTATCTTTTATTAAATGGATCGTCTGCTGAGACTGCCACAACTGCTATCTGGAATGATACTGCTCCCACTAGTACAAATTTTACTGTTGGTAATAATAGTAATGTAAATTCAACTGATAAGGAAACCATAGCTATACTCTTCGCCAGCGTTGCTGGCATCAGCAAGCTAGGTAGCTATACAGGAAATGCTACTGATAGTGACCCTACAAGTGGAACTAATACAATTACGTTTGGTTTTCAGCCAAGAATGGTTATTATAAAAAGTTACGATGCCTCTAATACGTCATGGCATATTCTTGATACTTTAAGAGGATGGACGACAGGAGACAGTACAAAGAGATTAAGACTAAATCTAACAAATGCACAAAGCACTGAACCGTATGGTTACCCTACTTCTACGGGAATGGTATTAACTGGAAATGGAGATGGACATCTTAACAACAGTGGTGACAACTATATTTATTATGCACACGCTTAATTTTGCACTTGAATAATTAACACCGTTTAGAATCAATGTATCTAATTTGAAAACATGACTGAATATCGTAAACAATCAGACGGAACATTAGTAGTTGGTTCTTCTGCTTTTAAAAATTTATTTCCTAATACAAGTTTTCCAAAAGTACTTGATGAAGCTTTAGTTAATAGTCTTGGTTATGATTGGGTTTATGACGGTGCTCAACCATCTGCAACACCTCCATACCAAAGTGTTGCTCGTGATGGAGTAGAACAGGTTTCTGGTAGATGGCAGACAAAGTTTAAAGTAGTAACTGCTGACGCTGATGGCAAAACTGCAATAGACAATAATGCTGCTGTAGGGAAAAGATCAGAGCGTGATGATCTATTAAAAGAAAGTGATTGGACACAATTAGCTGATAAGGGTGGTTTAGCTGACTCCAAAGTCACAGAGTGGGCAACTTACCGTCAAAGCCTACGTGACCTACCTACTGCAAGTGGTTGGCCTCATACACATACCCTTCCAACAAAACCAAGTTAAGGCTCTATAGATTAGCCACTTTAGAATAGAAAAAATAATTAGTAGTTGTATAACTAAATGGCTTACATTGGAAGACAGCTGGCACGTGGGGAGAACAAGCTCTTCGATGATATATCTAGTAGCTTTAATGGCAGTACGACTGTTTTTAACCTAACGGTCTCGTCGGTGGCAACCTCAACTGCAACAGCATTCCAACTCTTTGTGAGTCTTGGCGGTGTGATGCAGAAGCCAAATACAGACTTTACGACTGCAGGTAATCAGATAACCTTTACTACGGCTCCAGCTGCGGGTCTTTCCTGCTGGATCATGATGCAGGGAGACACTATAGATCAAGCAGCTATTCCAGATGCGTCAGTAACACCTAGTAAGATTGCAGGTAGTGGAGATTTTGCATTTCCTGCGGATGTTCGTTTAAAAGATGGTGATGGCTCACATTATGTAGGGTTTCAATCTGCAACAACTGTAAGTACTAGTCTTGTTTGGACTCTTCCTGCTGCAGACGGTAGTGCTAATCAGTATTTAAAAACTGATGGATCTGGAAATTTAAGTTGGGGTAGTGACTCTACTTCTGATCCTTCAAAAATGCCTCTCGCAGGAGGTACATTCACAGGAGACGTCACTTTTACTGGAGATGCTAGTAATGGGTTATGGGATAAGTCAGCGAGTGCATTTGTTGCTAACTTAACTGGAAACGTCACAGGTAATGCAAGTGGAAGTGCTGCAACAGTTACAGGTGCTGCTCAATCTGCAATTACTTCTCTTGGAACGCTTACGGGTTTAACTGTTGATGGTGATGTCACTCTGACAGGTGCAGCAAATAATGTTGTATGGGATAAGTCAGATAACGCTCTTGAATTTGCTGATGATGCTAAGGCTGTTTTTGGAACGGGGAATGATTTAAAGATCTGGCATAATGGCAGTAATTCATTTATAGAGGATTCAGGTACAGGTGCTTTATATGTAGATTCAAATCATATTATTTTTAGAAAATATAATACGAGTGAAACAATAGCTCAGTTTGTTGCTGATGGAGC
>VTLG01006315.1_pt1 | contig 17386 bp, 21 predicted proteins | sample 4694571 | NCBI WGS metagenome assembly VTLG01 (sample SAMN12604809, study PRJNA352737) | marine metagenome | biome: ENVO:00000447; feature: ENVO:00000209|ENVO:00000569|ENVO:01000036; material: ENVO:00002151; isolation source: viral sequences binned using virsorter ...
TGCACGTATTCACGCGCGTTTCTATTTGCTATGCGTTCCATAGTGTTTCCTTTTCTTTTATTCTTTCCCTTGAACGCTTTCAGGCAATGGTCCAATAGATTCACCTAGGAAAGATTGTTTATGTCAAATAACTTACTATCTTATACTGTCTAAGACCCGAGAAAGTTCCCGGGTTTCGCCTATTGAAGGCTCGTCAGTTAGACTTTTTGTTTACTTTTCGATGAACTGTTTTGCTGTTTAATCCGGGTTTATTCTTTCTGTTTTTTAGCCCAGATGGCGTTTGAATAACGACCATTTGCATCGCTTGTTTACCTTTGTAGTAATTACTTATTATTATTTCTTTATTCATTTTCTTTCCTTTTCCTTTCTGTCGATTGTTTTCAGTTTTATTAGGTTTTCTGCTATCTTGTCCATAGAATCCTCTACTCGTTCTGTATAAAAAGCCCTTCTTTTAGGCTCTGGCGTGTCGCATACTCGCCTAATGTCTTCAGAGGTTCTTTCTGTATAGTATAATATGTATTCATAAATATCAGCTCTAGTCATTTTTTTCTTTCCTTCCGATGAAGGGAGGCGATCGCCTCCCTTCATCCTAACTTTTATTGGTTATCGGTTTCAGTTGACTTTTTAGCGGGTTCTTTCTTGAGTTCATCGGGGTACAAGTCAGAAGCAAGAGCTTCTTTAATAAACTTACCAAATTTATTAGTAAGCTTAAATATCAGCTCTTCCGCTACTTCTTGTCTAACCTTGTCCACATCAAACCCTTCAAGGTTATCAAAGTTAAGTTTCAAAACCTCTAGTTCGTCATCCAAGTCATTAACCGTTACTTTGCAGTCTGAGATGTTTTCTCTACAGCTAGAGGCGTATGATTCTAAGTCATCAACAGTATGTTCAGCGGATTGTAATTCGCTGTGGGCTTGTTGGATGCTGTCTTGCATATCCTGTACTTGTTTTTTTAGTTCATCTATTTTCATAGTATATTTTTCCTTTCTTTAATTGATATTATGTTTACTCTTAATACTAATAGGTTTCAGAAAGGTTCCATCTTTTTTAAAATAAATTTCAACCTAGAATCGGCCTTGCTTTTTTCAACCTAACTTTTACAACCTGAAATCCTAACGAGGGGGTGCCGTGTGTAAAAAAAAGAAAGGGACACATAATTAAATTTTTTTTTCAAAATTTTAGAGATTTTAGGTAGCGCCAGGCGCAAGCTCTTTGGGAGAGCGCGCTGGCTTAGGAAAGGTAAGGCGACGGTGTGATAAAAGGAGGACATACCAATCGAGGTGATTGAAAGGTCACACCGCCGCTAATATTATAAAACCGCGCTAATATATTAGTATATTAGTATATTACTATATTAGAATATTAATATATTAGTATATTAGTATTTTAATATATTAGTATATTAATATATTATTAATTGCTTCAACCGACGTTTTAAATTTATTGGTTTTTACCTATAAGTGTCAACACCTTTTTTCTTGTATACCAAAATAACTATTTTTATATTATCTGCATGGAAAATGCAACTCCAAAAGGGGTTTTTGATTTAGGCCCAGCTATTGATGAATTAAAATCTTTGTCCAGCAAGTTTCAAGAAACAGGGGACTTTCACTACATGACAGAGATACTACTCATCATAGAAGAGATTGAACTGCCTCTGCTTATAGATACATACGATGGGGAGTTCACCGCAGAGGCCTAATATGTACAAAAAGACCATAAAGGGAGTGGACTACCATATATACGAGAATGAGGAGGAGTTTCGTAAACATCACCGCAAAGAAGAGTTGCAAGATGATTGGAGGACCGCAGAAGAAGGACAGTGGGTAACAAGCGATGATGGACAGGTTCTAACTATTTTACGTAAAGCATTGATGTATAACGACAAGAAAGGTAAGAAGACCTACTACGTAAGGACCTTACTGGGTACATCTTTCGCAACAGAGGACCATAAACTAACAGGTAAGCCGCCAAAGGACATCTATACCTTTAAAAAGTACGATGAGAGCAAGTTTATTACCCATAGAGAGAAGTTGTTTGCAAAGATGATAGCATTGGGTAGAGAACCAGTAGAGGCGTATTTAAATGTCTATAAGACCAATAACAGGGATTATGCACATAAAAGGACCAAAGTATTACTCAAACAAAAAAAGATAAGGACACTTGTGAATAAAGAAGTAGAAGAATTAATGAATGACCTTGGTATTACCAAGACATACTTATTAGAACAAGCAAAGGAAGTAGTAGACAAAAGCGATGCACGGGATGCAGATAAGTTGCGCGCACTAGAAACATTGATGAAGATTTCAGGATTACTATCTACGGAGAAGAAAACAGACTCTGTAGCTCTCATACAGGAGTTTACCGGGTTTTCCCGTGATAAACTCAAAGCCTTTGAGTCTAATATGTTACCGGAAGGTAAAGCAGGGTAATGTGGCAGTATCCAAGATACATGACCTGGAATCGTACAAAATATCAATTAATACTAACTAGGAGTAAATAATGCCGTATCATAGCAAAAAGAAGAAGTCTGGCGCCAAGAAGAAGAAAAAGATGATGGGTGGCGGAATGGTCAAGCGTAAGAAAATGATGAAGGGTGGAATGGTTAAGAAAAAGAAGAAATAACCATGAAGCGTAAATTTAAAAAAGTAGCAAAGACAAAACGAGGTGTCCCTAAAAAATACGTTAGGGGCGCTAAAAGTCCATCTAAAGTAGAATCAGAGATAATAGAAACAAGAAAGCTTTATGCTGCTGGTAAACTCACACCAGCCATGATGGATAGAATATCAAAAGAGAGGAGTCAAAGTGCCAGCAAGAAAAAAAAGCGCACCAAAAAGAAAAAGCGGAGGTAGTTCAAAGTCTGCCGTTATTAGTAAATACTCTAAAAGTTCAGGGATAGCAAAGTCTACCCTGTCCAAGGTCTACTCCAGAGGGTTGGGGGCGTACTATTCCAGCGGTTCGAGGCCCGGCACAAGCGCCCACGCTTGGGCAGCGGGACGTGTTCGTAGCTTTGCCACTGGTAAAGGTGGTGCACGTAAAGCCGATGCAGACCTTATACGTGGTGGTAAAAAGAAAACTACCCGTAAAAAGACCACGAGGAAAAAATGAGGAAGAAAGACCCACGCCTAGCTAGAGCTGGTGTAAGTGGATTCAATAAACCAAAGCGGACACCAAACCATCCAAAGAAAAGTCATATCGTAGTTGCCAAAGAAGGCGATAAGATTAAAACAATACGATTTGGACAGCAAGGTGCAAAGACAGCGGGAAAGCCTAAAGCAGGGGAATCTCGTGCAACTAAAATGAAACGCAAGTCGTTTAAAGCAAGGCATAGAAAGAATATTGCTAAAGGAAAAATGAGCGCAGCTTATTGGGCTAATAGGGTCAAGTGGTAGATGCCGAACAAAAAAGCCAAAGAAAGAAAGCGCCGAAAAAGAAAGCTAACGCTTGAAAACAAAAAAAGAAAAAGAGAAGCCTACAAAAAAAGAAAAGCAGCTAGACAATAGCCTGCAAACATTTAACATTATACCTCCCGCTTCTGAGATGTCAGAAAAAGATGAGGTATTAGCAAAGTGTTATAATGACTTATTGTTTTTTGGTAGGGCCTTCTTGCCAAACGACTTCTTAAACAAAAGTGCCTCACCCCTTTGTCACTACCAAATATCAAAACGATTGATATCTACCAAGCCAGGTGAAAGGATATGTATTATACTTCCTAGGGGTTTTGGCAAATCTATACTATCCAAGACAGCAATCTTACATAAACTATGTTTTTCTGGTGCGGATGCCCAAAACTTTATTGCGTGGGTATCGGAAGAACAGGGACAATCCATTGACCACCTTAAGTTTTTACGGTATCACCTAGAAACAAATAAGATGATTAAGTATTACTTTGGTAATATGGATGGCGGTAGTGTTGGAAAGCGCTGGACAGAAAAGGACCTTGTAACGCCCAAAGGTGATAGAATTATCGCAAAGGGTACTAGCCAAAGGTTAAGAGGTCGTGCTGAAGTAGATGTACGGTATACCGGTATTATCCTAGACGACTTTGAATCCGAACTCAATACCAAGACCCCCGACAGAAGAAATGATATTAAACGGTGGGTGGTATCTACAATTTATCCTGCATTAGAAGAATCACCGGGTAGAGAAGGCTGGATATGGCTTGCAGGTACGATTGTACACTTTGATAGTTTCTTACAAATGACCTATGATGGGTTCCAGCAGGCAAAGAAAGACGATAGGCACTATCCTTGGGATGTATACTTCCATAGTGCGATAGAGAGCGGTAAGTCTATATGGCCTGAACAGTTCTCATTAAAAAAACTAGGAGCAAAGAAACAGGAGTTTATAGAAGCAGGTCTTGTCAATAAATTTGCACAAGAGTATATGAACGATGCGCGAGACGTAACGAACGCTTCGTTTAAGATAGATAGGATTCAATACTACTCTGGTGATAGAAGAAAAATGAGTAATTTTAACTATCTAGCAGAAAAAGACGAGATGATACCAATAAACATTTACATTGGTGTAGACCTTGCAGCTACCGCATCAGATACTTCTGATTATCAGGTAATATTAGTTATGGCTATTGATTCTCGTAAGAATAGATACGTACTAGAATACTTTAGAGAGCGTATACCTACATTTGATGTTCCTGCAAAAATTATCGAGATAGCAAAGAAGTACAGTCCGGTCAAGCGCGTAACGATTGAAACGGTAGCAGCGCAAGAAATGGTCAGAGATATGGTAACGCGTATGAGTGCCAATGAGAAAAGATTGATGCCGGGCATATTCAAAGGCGTTAAACCTCCAGCTAGAATTAAAAAAGAAGATAGACTAGAAACTACACTTGGACCTATTGTAAACTCCAAGAAGTTGTATATCCGCAGAGAGATGACAGAAATCGTTGATGAGTTCTTTGAGCACCCTAAACCTAGAAACGATGACCTAATGGATGCGTTATACTATGCAGACTATTTTGCACGTCCACCCAAAAGCCAAGCCAGCACTAAAGACGAGTTTAAAATGTCAAATAAAAAACGCAGTACCTTCTCTAAACTTAAAAAATATAACTGGATGACAGGAGCTAGAACAAATTAAAATATTTATTTGCATACTATTATTTTATTAACTATATTAATAGACTGTGAAGAATATCTTCACTAACTGTTTATAAACATAAGGCTATAAATCCACATACTATATGGCTAATACAAGCAAGGGAAGATTCCCAAGTTACGGTCTCGTCAGAGGCCCATCACATTCACAAGGAGGAGTTCCGGCCTCAGTGGCTAACGGTCCAGACGTTGAGCTAGAGGGCGGAGAGTACATTATACCAAAAGAGGCGGTACCTGATTACCTGCCCGTACTACAACAAATCACACAAGTAGGTAGAGATAGACAGCAAATGCAGAATGGCAACACTGCTATTGATGCGTTGATTGCCTCTGCCTCTATGCAAAATGGCATAGCCCAACCTAAATCACCCGTGTACCAAGAAGGTGGAAGAATTAGTAACTTTTTTAAAAAGCAAAAAGAAAATTTTCAAAGAGCTGCTATGATGGGAGAAAAAACAGGTACAAGAAATCCTTTTTTAAAAACAGCTGAAGAGCAGTTAGCACTACAAGCACGAGATACTTCGCCGCTATCTATGAGAAGGGAGAGTCCAAATATTTCTTTAGGAGAGCTTGAGGAGGTCGCTTTAGCTCAACCTTATAGACCAGAAGTTATGTCAGCGCGAGAGCAAGTTAATATGTTGCCTGACGAAGCGCTTGAAGAAATTCAAATGTCACAAGATACATTTGAACCTTTTGGTAGAATACCGAATATGCCAGAAGATGAAAGAGGTAATTTTTTAAATTATTTATTTGGCGGAAGAGATAATCTAATTACAACACGTAGTTTACTTGAAGACATTTTAGGATTAAGAACCAGTAAAGAGCAAGGTGGTATGGTACAGTACGAAGATGGTGGAGAGTTAGATATTAGAAGAAGCCCAATGCCTATTCAAAGCCCTAAAATGCTTGGAGAAGACTCTATTGATAGCATTTTATCAATTATAAATCAAGGCAAACGTAATGGTGTTAATGTAGCTGATACTCCTGAATACAAAAGATATAACAAGTCTTACAATTTGTTAACTAAAAATACAAAAAAAGGCGTTCCTCCAGCTGAAGGCGAGATAGATAGAGTAACAAATAATTATTTAGTAGACATTTCTACTAAGGCGTATTTAATGAATGAGTTAATAAAATCTGGACAATATGATAATATTAATCAAATAAAAGATGATTTTATAAATCTTGATTTAAAAGATACCATGCCTCAGATGGAAGAGGGTGGAGAGGTACACAGCCGTAGAATGTACAATCAAGGCACTGGTTTTAATAAAAAGAAATCAGACTTAGATGGTGATGGTAAAATATCAGAGTACGAACGCAAACGCGGTATGGCAATAGCCAAAGCTATGGGCAAAATGCAAGAAGGTGGGATGGTCGCAGATAGAACAAGAGTTTCTCAGACATATTACCCAACTGAAAGTTTAAATCTACCAATGGCTAACCTTGCCTCAACTATGAATGTAGGGTCTGTATCTCAAGCACCTATGTCTAATCAAGATATTGCTCAGATAGTTATGGACATTGCAACACCGGGTTCAGTAATTGGTTCTATAGGAAAAAAAGCTGCAAAAGTTAATCCGTTTTCTATGAAAGCAAAAGCTAGTAAGATAGCAAATAGAAGAGATGCTAGTGGCCGATTGTATAGAGACCCGATAGGTGGATTAAGTAAAAAAGGTATGTTAAAACTCGTAGATGAAGCTGTACCAGAAAATACAATGGATGCTTACGGGGAAAGTTTGGATTATTTTAAAGATATGGATGCCGATGATTTAGCAGATGTCGTTCGCGGTGCTTACGGACTTGCAAGAAATCCAAAGTTTTATGGTGAAGAAAGAATTGGTCAGGGCGCTTTTGACTTAGGTAGAGAAGGTGTTAAGATGGCATTAGACGATATTAAAAACTTAAATATAAAACAGCAAGGTGGCCCTATAAATAATTATCAAATGGGCGGTATGGTAAACAGGCAACCTATGATGCAGAGACCTATGAACCCTGCTATGAACTTTAGCCCAATGCAACGCATGAATCCTAGAATGTATCAAGAGGGTGGTCAAGTACAACCACGCAAACAATTTGAGTTACGTAATCCTGAAACATTTATTGGTCCACCAGATTCATTGATAGGAAGAGTTTATATGAATCCGTTTACGGGAGAGTTTGAAGATGCAGATGCACAAGACAAAAGAATTGAAGAGCAGATAAAAAGGTTAAGACAGAGAATGAAACAATCTGAAATACCTAGCTCAAAAGAACGTGTTCCTATGCAAGAGGGTGGTCAAGTTAATGTTAATAGTTTGATGGGTAAAACAGTAAGGGCTAAAGACTTAGGTTTAAAAAACTTAGGAGAAGTTACAAGTATTCCTCCACAATTTCAAATGAGCCGTCCTGAGTTTGAAGCTATTTTAAATTATGGCAATAAGTCTGATGGAGAAGAAATTTCACAAGAAGAGCAAATGGCAAACTTTATGTCGTTGTTAGAAAATGAAAAAAGAGTAAGACCTGTATCTCCAGATAAATACATTGTAAAAGACGGCGTTATGAGTGAAGTCGAAATGAATGTACCTAAATTAACTTCAGCATATATGAGTTCATTTGGAATCGCTACACCTCTTTCACGAAGACAAGGGCAAATGCTACAAAGAAAAATGATTGCTCCAGAAACATTAAACCCACAAGTAAAAGGATTGTTAAACAGGATTCTTGTTCAAAGACTTGCGGCAGAAGAAAATTAATGGTATTAGAAAAAGATAAACGAGCGGATTACAACCAAGAGCTGTACAGGCGGTATAGAGATGCAAGACAAACTTGGGATAATGAATCTCGTTATGATATAGACTTTTATCATGGCAATCATTATACTTCTGATGAAGTAGATGAGTTGCAGTCACGAAATCAAGCAGATGTGCCAATGGATAGAATTGGTCCTGCCATTGAAAAATTTAAAGCAGTATTAACTTCACGTTCACCAGCCTTTACAATAACTCCTAGAGAAGATTCAGACGTAAAAGTTGCTTCACTATGGAGAACTATTATGGGTTTTATATGGGGACAATCAAATGGTGACTGGCAGTTAAAGCAAGCAATACACGATTACGCAACTACAGGTATGGGTTACTTGTATTGCTACATTGACCCCGAATCAGACTTCGGTAGAGGCGATGTAAAGTTCACGTATGTAAATCCTTTCAGGGTCTATGTTTCCCCTAATACGCGCAACCGATGGTACGATGATGCCGAGAGCATCATCCTTTCTACTATACTTACAGGTGAACAGGTTACTAGCCTCTACCCAGAATTAGCAGAGCAAGAGAATGAAGAGACCGGTGAAATGGAAACTGGTATAATTCAAGACCTTGAGACATATCTTGAAGAAGATTACCCTGATGCTATGAACAGCAACAGTAAAAAGGTATTTACACCCGCAGAGACAAAAGAATTAGAATACTACGAAAGAAACAAATACCAGATATTAGAAAGATTTTACAAGACAAAGGTTACTTTTTACCGCATAATAGATATGCAAAACGGAGAAGAGACCGTACTTAGTGAGCCAGAATATGCAGAGTTTGTTGAGAATAACAGAGAACAGATAGAAGTAAGTCAATACGAAGTAATTCCTGTAAAACAAACAAGGATTAAAGTATGTGCAAGTATTGGTCAAATAGTATTATATGAAACTATTCTTAACACAGACCATTACCCAATCATACCTTTCCCAAATATATTTACAGAAACACCGTATCCACAGTCAGACGTATCACGTGCTAGACCGATGCAACGTCTTCTTAATAAGCTATGGTCACTTGCTGTTTCCCATGCTCAAGCATCTGGTGGGCTTAAACTACTTGTACCACTTGGAAGTGTAGAGGATTTAGGACAATTAGAGAGAGATTGGGCAAATCCAAATGCAGTTATTGAAGTTGACTCAACACAAGGCGAGCCACACTTCCCAGCACCTCAACCATTAGCTTCTGAGTTCTACAGACTAATACAGCAGTGTGAGTTCTATATAGACTTTACGTTTGGTTTACCAGAGATGATGCACGGTTTTTCAGAGAAAGCTCCTGAAACCGTAGCTGGTACTGAGCGTATGATTGCATTAGGCACTGAAAGGCCTAAGTCAAAGTTACGCGATTTAGAATTTAGTATTAATAGAGTAGGTCAAGTATTGTACAACCTGTCTAAAGGGCATTATACATATAAAAAGATATTTAGACTGTTCAATGCTAATAATGACATTACAGAAGCAACGGTCAATATGTACGATGAAAAGATTGGAACAATGCTCGACATTAAAAAAGAAAGACATAATTTATCACAACACGACATACGCATAGAACCAGGTTCTACTTTGCCAACAAACAAATGGGCAGAGCTTGGAGTATATATGGAAGCGTTCCGTATGGGCATTGTTGATAAAACAGAAGTATTAAAAAAGAATCCAGAGATATTTGACAAGGAGAGTATTATGCGCCGCACTGAAGAGAAAGCATTATTACAGAGACAAATACAGGCAATGGAAGAACAAATAAAGAATTTGGAGGGAGACCTCCAGACTGCCCAAAGGGAGTCTGTTAGCGACAGAAAACGTGTCGAGGTTGAGAAATTTAAATCTCGACTACAAGATGTTGCCGCAGACGCCAAAGCTGATAGGAGAGTTCAATTAAACAATCTACAAACAAAGGTGAAGCTCGAAGCGGAGAAATTAGCAAATGTTAGAAAAGATGCTAGTTCTGCTCCGGAAGCGTAGAGACATCTATTAAGGAGATACAATGGACAATACACAGACAGAGGCCATGCAAACCGCTGATGGTTTAGCAAACAAAGGTAACGATATAATATCAGAAGTAAGAGAAGAAACCAATGCAGCTTACGACAATGAAGTAAGTGGAGTAGAGGCACAGCCACAGGTTGATGCTATTGACGAAGTAGATTATTCTGCTCCCGAGCAAAATGTTGAAAGCGAATCGGTCCCATTAAACGAGTGGGAGGTAGAAGCAAAGAAATTTCAGTCAATGTACGATAAGTCACAGTCTGAAGTTGATAAGCTAAAACGACTAGAGCCACTAGGTGAGCTGCTAGAGAACCGCCCGGACCTCGTTAATGTCTTACAGGAAAATATGAATCGTCCTGCACAACCGCAGCAAGTCAATCAAGAAGGTTTAAAACCAGAAGATTTTAACCCTTGGGATGCGTTTTACAGTCCAGAGTCACCATCTTTTAAGTTCAGGCTAAATCAAGAGATGCAGCTTGCCAAAGATGTAGTAGACAATGCGATGGCGCAACAAAAACAACAAATGCAAGAGGAGATAACATACAACAATACTGTTAATGAGTTACGTAATACCTATAAATTTTCAAACGATGACGTTCAAGAGTTTATGGGATTTGTTACACAACCTAAAGAGTCTGTTGGATTATCAAATCTGGTGAAGCTATTTCGGGACGTTAAAAATAAAGGTAACGGACCAGAGACTGCTCAAGCTGTACGACAAGCTCAAGAACAGCCTAGAACGGCTGGTGTACTTCAAGGTGGAGCTCCTAGTTCCCCAAAATCTGGAGTAGACAAAGCTTGGGAGGGTGTCGTAAAAGCGGGAAGTCGAAATAGCGTACTTTAATTAACTAATTCATGGAAGGAATTATATAATGTCAACATATAATAATCCTCATCCTTTGAAGGTTGGAGACCCCGGTGCAGTAATAGACAGCACGATTCCTTCGAGGCGACTGTTTAACTTTAGTGATAGAGTAGCAGACCTCGCTCCAGAAGAATCACCATTTTTTGTTTATTTGTCCAAGGTAGCCAAAGTCCCAACGGATGACCCTCAGTTTAGATGGCTGAAAGATAGAAACAAGATTGATATGACTGATAGAAGTTTCCAACTTGCAGCTGCTCACACTGTTCCTGCTGCTGGTAGTACGCTTACGTACACAGTAGAAACAGATGGTGAAGCATCAGTAGACTTCTTAATTAAAGGTATGGTATTTGCTGTTGGTGAAACAAACTCATCAACAAACGAACCAGAAACAGCGATTGTACGTATTGAAAGCTCTCCAGTAGACACTGGAAGTGCAACAACCTTTACAGGTCGTACTATTTCTGCTGCAACTGGTTCAACTACAGCAGCTGCTGACCAAACAAAGTGTACTGTTATTGGAAGTGCTTTTGAAGAAGGTTCAGGTTCTCCTGACTCATTCTCTCGCGAACTCGACAATGGTATTGGGTATACACAAATATTCAAAACATCTTGTGAATTAACTAATTCTGCAAGAGCAACTGTTTATCGCGGTTACGCTAGTGAGTTTGATAGGATTTGGAATCTAAAACTTAGAGAGCACAAAGTAGACATTGAAAGAGCTATGCTCTTTGGTCAAGGTGGTAGTGTAAATGGTATCGGATACTCAGACGGTATTGTTGGAAGTATTGTGAAAAATTCACAGTCTCAAGTAAAAGACAACGCTCAGTTATCTTACACTGAAGACAAAGGGTACTTCTCAACAAGAGCTGATTCACAGTTTACCTATGATGCACTACTAGCTGACTTAGAAGTTGTATTTGACCCCGCTCGCGGTGGTTCAGGTGCAAAGCTTGCTTTATGTTCGCTACCAGTTATTACATTCTTTAACAAACTGGCAAGTTCTTCAACATTCTTATCTAGCGCATATTCTGCTGCACATCCTTTGATGGCGCAAGAAAGCGGAAGCTATGGGCACAAAGTTATGAAGGTTGAAACCATTCACGGTGATTTAACTCTGGTTAAAGAGCCACTATTCAGAGGCTTTGCAGCTGGATTTATGTGTATGGTAGACTTGGACCAAGTTGCTTATAGACCTCTAGTTGGTAACGGTGTAAACAGAGATACACATATTATGACAAACGTACAAAGTGCAGATGAAGACTTACGTAAAGACATGGTTCTTACAGAAGCTGGTCTTGAAGTTTCTCTTCCCGAAGCACACGCTTTGTTTAACTTCGAATCTGCTTATACAGCACCTTAATATAGGAGGTAATGAATAATGAGAGCGGCAACAAGAGAAAAGAACAGTGGTAAAGGCGGATTTTTACTAAAAGTAGAACCAATTACCGTAGCACGCACCTTAACAGAAGCTGATAGTGGAAAAGTATTTATGCTTTCCAATTCTACTGGTAGTGGGTATAGTATTACACTTCCAACAGCAGCAACTGGCGTAGATGGATGTTACTACAAGTTTATTGTAGAAGAAGAAACACCCGGTCACGCTATTACAATAGCTGCTGGCAGTGCAATCGTTAGCTTGGTGATGAAAGATGCCGGTGGAAATGCTTCCAACTCTACAGTAGGTACTCAGGTATCTAATGTCATAGTTGGAGCTACAGCACAAAAAGGTGATTACATTAATATAATGTTCACTGGTGGTGAGTACGTAGCAGAAGCTATGTCCGGTATTGATGACGCAATTACTGTAACATAACCCGAAATAATAAGGGTAACAGATTGGATTTCTGTGGGGCTATTCGTATAAAGGTTTAGCCCCGAAAATCCGTAAAATTAAAATTTAAGAGGAATAATATGGCTGATTACGCTAACGTCAAAGTTCAAGTGTTTATACACCCAGGAAATCCAGGGATTGAAACTGGTGCGGTGGGAACAATGGCTAGAGACATAAAAGATTTTATTGAGTCATTGGATTCTACAAACAATAAAGTATTGTCTATTACCCACGCAACACTAGCCGGTGATAGAGTAATGACTTTGGTTGTCGGTGGAGCGTAATGACCTGTCAGCATTGTAAAGCTGACAATGAGGGTGGATGGTTTTACTGTAGGTCCTGCGGCCTAAGAGCAAGTGCGCCATTATATAACCCTAGTGTAATAGTTAGAGATTCTAACTTTGCAACTGCAATCCGTAAGGATTTAATTAATTTTAAAGAGACAACTATTGGTGATGATATTAAATCAAAAGGTGGAGTTTTAGATGGCAACGTTTAGCGCTCAGGTAGTAGACTTAGTAGGGACATTTAGCGACGAAACTGCTTTAGATTCATTTGTAACAGAAGGAGCTAATGAAGTTATTAGCGCTATGCCTCGTTCGGCTATGGAGAGAGTTGCAGAAGAAACAACTGTAACAGATGGCTCTACTACATCAGAAGGGCATAAAATTATTTATGTATTAAGAAACGATGGGACAATAGACCAGCCTTGTCGTCGTGTTTCTGCGTACAAAAGAGGGAGGGTGCAAGATTCTTCTGATATGGAGTTTGCTACAACCTCAGACCCTGTATACTACATACAAGATGGAAAAATAAACATATTTCCTAATGGCAATGGACTGATGGTATCTATACCAACGTATAGTCAGTCATCTCCATTAGATGCTAGTGGCATATCTACTATCACAAACTTTCCAGATGAATATGAATATCTAGTTGTGTTATATGCCGCAATAAAAGCATTGCAACAAAATTTATCTGGTTTGGTAGAGTCAGATTTTAGTATTTCAGCATCAGCACCTAGCGCCCCAAGTTTAGCGACTTTATCTGGTGGTAGTGTTTCTCCTATAACAGTAGCTTCTGTAAGCAAAGCAGATATTAGTGGAGACGTTCCAGCGTATACAAAACCATCAAGCTCTGTTGATTTTACGAGTTTAGTACCATCAGGTAGTGACAGTAGCGGTTTTGATGACTTTGTATCTAGTGAAGATGTTGAAATGGCAAGTATATCTTTGCAAAAACAACAAGAATTATTACGTGCGTATCAATTAGATATTCAAAATGAATTAAATGAGTACAATAAAGAAAATGCTAGGTATCAAGCTAATGTACAAGCCGAGTTGGCAAAACATAATAGCGACTTACAAAAAGCATTAAGACAAGCTCAATTAGATGGTTCAGATGCACAACAAGAGTCTGCACAAACCTTGCAAGCAGCTATACAAAATAATGATGATTTAGTGCAAAAGTTTTTAGCAGAATTAAATAAATATACAGCACAAGTAAATAGCGAAGTTCAAACATACTCTCAAAATGTTGCAAACAATGCACAAAAATTTCAACATACAGTGGCTCAACAAAGTAAGCTGCAAGCTGATTACGATAAGGGCATACAAGTTATGAGGGCTGGGTAATGGCATTTACTAACGTAACATTAAACACAAGCCCTAGCATGACATTGGTTTCGCTTAACACTTCTCCCAGTTCTACTCTAGTAGCTTTAAACACATTACCATCATCTACTCTAGTTGCTTTGAATACTAGCCCAAGCTCTACGCTTGTTTCTTTAAATACAGTACCTAGCTTTAACTTGCTTGGTTCATGGAAAACAGTAGATAGTAATTGGGAAAACGAAACAAGAACCTATACACAGGTAGGATTACTAGGAAAGGATTCTGACTGATGGCTGTACACGCATTAACCGTTAAAAAGATTATATCAAGAGTAAGGCAAGCCTTTCCAAACGCTCCTGAAACATACATTATAAATTTAATCAATGAAGCTATTGTAGAAATGGGAAAGTATAATACAAAAGTAGAATACGCTAAAACAAATACAGTAGCAGACCAACAGTGGTATACACTAAGTGATACCAATTCTGGTGTAGAAATAAACAAAGTGTTTAGAGTAGACTTTATGGACTCAAAGGGAGTCTATGTAAAAATACCAAGACTTTTAGAAAATGAAATACCAACAATGGATATAGACTAATGGCAAGTACATACAATTACCCCGAAGATTATATAGCATGGTTTATTAAAGGCAATCATTTAGGTTTGGTTACTTTAAAAGGGAATACGGAAGGTTCGTATCATAGTAAATACGGACAATATAAACCAATCAATGAAGCAGTTACCAATGGCTTACTACTGCATTACTACGCAGAGCCAAATGCAGTATCTGCAATAACAGATACACCCGATGTAGACAACGTATTTCATAGCGCTATCGTAGACTATGTAAAAGCAAGATTGTATCAAGATAGAGCGGGCACAGCAGGTGATGGTAATATTGCTAGTGTAAGTTTAAATCTAGCAAGTATACATGAAAACAAGTACAATGAGTCAGTAAAAAAGAATGGTATGCAAAAACGAGATAAAACAGGTGGCCCAAGAAGAGTCTTGATGGCTGACTTTACGTAAAAGGATTTATTATGGCAGATGTAAGAAAATATCAAACCGATGAGCTTTTAAACAAAGTTTTAAACTCAGGAGAGGATGCTTTAAAGGTTGATATAGATAATGTTACTTTAACTACAGAGGGTGGAGATGTAGCGATAGATGTTGCTTTAGACAAAGCAAATGATAGCGTAACTATATACGCCAATACAGCAGCCGATGGGTCTGGAACTAGCACCGTTCCTTTAGTAGACTCAGCAGGTCACGTGCAAGTAGATATCGTATCGTCTGCTTTGCCTTCTGGTGGAGCTACGGCAGCAAATCAAACTACAATGATTACTGCGTTGCAATTACTAGACAATGCGGTAGATGGAAATTATTTAAATGTAAATGCTAACATAGCAGGAACAGACTTTGTTGGTGGTGCTGGTGCAGTAGCAGCTGGAGTACAAAGAGTTACGTTAGCATCTGATGACCCAGCAGTCACAGATTTAGCAGCAATAGAGGTTTTATTAACAGCTGCGAATGTTGACCACGCTGCTAATGAAGTATTATTAACAGGTATTGATGCTGACACAGATGCTATAAAAACTGATATGGCAGCTGTTGAAGTTCTTTTGACAGCAGCTAACGTAGACCATGCGGCCAATGAAGCTTTACTAACTACTATAGATTCTGATACTAACGATATTAAAACTGCGACAGAAGCATCTCAAGCAGCTTTAGAGAAGATGTTATATGGCACAGCTTTAGCGGTAACAGCAGTGCATGGTGGCTCAGACCATTCTTTAGGAGCAACTTACGAAGCATTTTATATAGGTGTAGGAGGAGATATAAGTTTAGATTGCGCTACAAGTGGTTCCAATATAGTATTTAAAAATGTAGCAAGCGGTCAAGTTTTACCAGTAAGAGCTACCGTTGTAAATGCAACCAATACAACTGCTACCAATATTGTAGCACTGAAAGCATAGTATGCCTTTAGGTTGGAAAAGAACTGGATTAAACTTTTTACGGTCAATATATGATGTTATTTGGAATATCACTCAACTTAACTGGGAAGAAGACAATGTTAAGTGGGAAGAACATACAGGATAAAAAATTATGGCAAGCTTAAACGGACAAACAATAGCAAGTAGTTACGAACAGTTATTGCATACCGATACAGATGGTGGCGGTAACGGAAATACTCTAGTTACTATAAAAGACGGTGATAACGGAACCACATTTGGTTTAAAATTAGCAACAAACAAAGTGGAGGTAATTCCATCAGCTGCTGACGATGCAAATGCGTTTGAAGTATCAAAGAATGATGGCACTGCTGTATTTACAGTTAATACATCTAGCCCGGGTCTTTCTTTAGCTGGAAACGCAACAATTACAACAGCTGATAACTCAGATAATATAGCTTTAGTATCTACTGATGCCGATGCTAACTCTGGGCCAAATATGAGTTTTTGGAGAAACTCAAGCAGTCCAGCCGATAACGACCTTTTAGGTCAAATAAATTGGTATGCTGAAAATGATGCAGATGAAAAAACGCACATGGCTCAATTTTATGTTACATCTATGGATGTTTCAGATGGTACTGAAGATGTAAGATTTGTTATACAGACAATATTAGGTGGAGCTACTGAAACAAGTAGAATAGAGCTACTACCTTCTGAAACTGTAATTAACCAAGATTCAAAAGATATTGATTTCAGAGTAGAATCAGATGGAAATGCTAATATGCTATTTGTTGATGCTGGTAATAATAGGATTGGTATAGGAACTTCAAGCCCAGCACAAATTCTTGATGTGCAGGGTGGTAGAACGCATTTAAAATCTAGTGATGAATACAATTTACGACTATATGCTTCTAATGGTGATTCTGGTAAGTTTATAGGCACACCTGCTGGAGATAAATTAAGTATATATAGTGATGTTGGTAACGCTGAAGTAACAGTAGATGCTTCTGGCAACGTAGGTATTGGTGTATCAAGTCCAGCTGATGTAAAAGGTTTGCATATTAAATCAAATCAAGATTCTGATTTTCCATTATTAAAATTAGAAGCAGATAGTACATCAAGAGATGCTTCTATTGTTTTAATAACTGATGGTGGAAATACCTTTACCATTGGAATTGATGCTACTGATTCTGATAAATTCAAGATATCTGACAATGCACAAGTTGGTGTT
>VTLG01012435.1_pt1 | contig 17381 bp, 33 predicted proteins | sample 4694571 | NCBI WGS metagenome assembly VTLG01 (sample SAMN12604809, study PRJNA352737) | marine metagenome | biome: ENVO:00000447; feature: ENVO:00000209|ENVO:00000569|ENVO:01000036; material: ENVO:00002151; isolation source: viral sequences binned using virsorter ...
TGACAACCGTTGGATTGTCACCCAACTTACTACCGTCTTGTAAAATGGTATTATTTAAAAACTCATTTCCAAGTGTAGTCGTTGCCAATTTCTTAGCAGCCATTATTCTATCATTATAAGTCGAGCCAAATTCTTTTCTTAAATTTTTCTCAGCTTCATTACGTGCAGCTTCCGCTTTATGGTTCGCTTCCGTTTCCGAAGCACCAGCTAAATCATTATAATATTTAATAATGCCTTGAGCTTGTTTCGGTAGTAAGCCTAACTTATGAGCTTCTGCGCTGAACGCCTTTAACGAATTATCATCTAACTTAGCTTCTTTCGGTAAGTTATATTCATATCCGTCAGGACTTTTAGGTTTACCTAATTTTTCGTAAACCAAATTCCAGTCTGCATCAGTTGCATACTTGTTTGGTATAGGTATTTTATCTGAACCCACTAACTTTTGTGAATGCAAATAAGACTTTACGAAACCATCCATGTCCTGAAAATTTTGTAAAGCTTTTTCGTCTTTGTAAGCTTCAGGTATCAAAGTTTTAAAATCAACTTTTGGTACTTCCGCTTCTTTTTGATCTGTAGACAATGTTGTAGTTGTCTGCACATCAGGTTGAGCCGTTTCTTGCTCAGTTATCTGATCCATAGATTACTCCTCTTTATTGATCATGTTCTTTATAAATATGAGAACGCTCCTTTGACCTTCAAGGAAAGCAGTCTCATGACTGTTGGATTTATCATGAGTAGTCACAAACTCATGGCATCGTTTTTCAAGATCAGAAATAACTCTTTTTCCTGTATCTGTTGAAAAACAAATTTTATAGTCTTTAATAAGCTTTTGAAGCTTACTGCTTGTCTGTTGTTTCATTTAAAGTTTTAACCATTGGTGCAGCATCTTTAGCCACTTGAGCTTCTTGCATCGCTTGTTGCATTTGCATTTGTTGTGCTTGTTGTTCTTGTCGTTGCGCTTGGATTTCTTCTACTTCCGCATCTGACTTAATCATTTTTGCTGGAAGTCCTAAAACTTTTATTATTTGTTTTACTAAACCTTTATCATCAATGTAATCCATGACTGGGAACATTTGAGATATAGATCCAAAGATTTCCATACCTCTCATGATACTTGAAAGCTCTTGACCTTTTTGAGCTAACGCCATTGGACTTACATATTCCACATCTATTTCTTGACCTTGTAAAATTTCTGGTGGTTGAGTAAATAAATTATTTCTTAACATAATATTAAATACTCTTATGATTAAAGGCTGTAATAATTCTGATTGAAGCCTACCCATTACTGGACCAAGTATTCTCATCTTCTCTTCATTACGCTGCATCACTTCTGTAGCCGTCATGGTTCTATTTTCTTGGATCATCAGCTGGTCTACGTGAAAAGTTCTAGCAATCGATTGCCTACGACTTTCTTCCATATTAAGTCCAAGAGGATTGTTAGCTCCGATGTTTAATGGTTCAATTCTGTCTCTGCTTCCTGCTCTATAAAAATTTAAACTGCCTGGTGCTGTACGAATTGGAAGGATCATACTATCGTCAGGAATTAATAATGGAGGATCAATTTGTTTAGCCGCAGCTTTTAATTCTATCTCAACTATTTTATTCAAAACCTTTACATCAGGAAGAGCAGCCATTGCTGGAGATCTTCCATAAATTTCATTTGAAGCTTTTAAATATCTTGGAACTACATAAGGAAATTCACGAAATCCCGAAACTGAAATGACATGATCATCATTAAATTCAAAGTATGCACTCATAAAAGGCATATTTGATTTATCCTGTTTCTTAGGATTATACATTTCTCTAGGCTTCACCACATGACAAAGCTCTACATCATCAAATGGAGCATTCTTATAAATGTTTTGAATACTTCTACTTAAATTATCAAAACCAAATTTTTCAACCGCAGCCTTTGCACTAATCTTAAATCTTCTGTAAATACAATTAACTATTCCTCTTGCATCTTCAGAAATATAAATTTCTTTTACGTGTCTTGATGAGAAGCGAACAATATCATTTGTATCTTCTTCTATGTATAAACAAGCTGTACCAAAACAAACTAAGTCGTGGTACGCCTCAAAAATCTCTTGTTGGAAATTGGATCTAGCAAAAGCCAGATACATTTTATCCGTACTATCTTCTAACCATTCTTTAGCGGTATCATCTTCATTTACTAAAGCTTCCTTAAATCTTAAATCAAACCATCTGTTTGCGGAGCTAGTTAACATTCCGTGTAAAGAACTTGATAATAATTCTAAAGAATGAATAGCCGAGCTATCAAAAACTTGAATATTTCTTTTATCACCTTTTGATCTTTGAGTATTAACATCGGATTTTCTTGTTAAGAAATAATCTGATACTTCTTGCCAATGCTCTTCCCAATAACTTCTTTTCTCAATAAGTTGGTTTAAATTTGATTTTAGCTGTTTAGCCAGCTTTTTATTTTCTTGTATATCCATATTATCCTAATAAACTTTTACGACCTAAAGTAAGCTCTTCATCGTAACCTTGAGCTGAAGTTAAAATCGTAGCTCGTCTGCCACGACCTCTTCTTATTTTACCTTGATCCATTTCAGCAACCGTTGGACCAGTCGGAGCAGCTTGGACCGCTTCCTTCTGAACACGAGGTGCCACAGGTTTAGGTTTTGGTCTAAATATTTTAGCTGGTGAAAATCCACCCATTTATCCTCCTAGTAAACTTTTTTGATATGTTTCGGCTTCAGTTGTTAAACCTTTACCACCAGTTAAGATGGTACTTCTTCTGCCTCTACGTTTTCTTTCGCTAGCTTCTAAAGCTTCTCTTTCAGCTTTTTTTCTATCCGCATCATCATAGTTAGGCACATCTTTAGTTTCTGGCATAACCATTGCTGGAGGCGAAGGCATTTTTGGCATTAAAAAACTCATAAATTTTATCCTTAAATTTTACTCTTAAATTTTATACGTAATATTTATTTACAATATTTATCTATATTATTTTGTACTCACTTATTGCTGTTCGTTGGCGATTTGCACTTTGATATTTACGTTCTTCAAATCCTGTTGCTAAGATCCGCATACTATCGCAAAAGTGTGAGGACCAATCGTGAACAGGTTTGGTTTTAAAGACACGATCTTTTTCTATGTACTTTCGATGATAATGTCTTAACGCATCGATGAGTGATTTACATTTATCAACATCAATCTTGCATCTTGGCAAAACCATCTTAACTGCGTGAATGCCATCTTCTAATAAAGTTTTTGGCGCTACACGAAATTTGATACCGTGTTGATAAGCAACTTCTCTTCTGGTTTTACCTGAAGAATATTCACTTACCTCAATGTCATGCGGTGCTAAATGATAACCATAACTATACGGTTTTTCTTTTAAGAGTTCCGCATAATAAGGAAATGGTTGATTATGATCGGCAAAGCAATCAATAATATTTATTTGACTTCCAATATCTTGAAAGAAAATAATTGCGGTGTCGTCATTATAACCAATATCCCAAGCTGTATGAACTTCATGAGCTGGATTAAAAGGAAGTGATGTTAATCTTTCTTTATCTTCCAATTCTTCAATCTCATCTCCATAAATACTTCCAGGAACATTTCCTATCCAAGAGCATTCGAACTCTTGATTATATTTAGCCTCACCCATTAAGGATAAGGCTTGGTCTAGCTCTTCCTGATCTACGATTTTTGTATCGCTAACTTTTGCAGTATAGAGTAGCCAATTCTTGTCGCCTTGTGCTTTCAAATAATATTCGTAGAAAATGTTATTCATACCTTGCGGTGTACCTACGAGATACATAAAGCCTGAACGATCTGAAAGTGCAGGAGTTAAAACCTCCTCTATAAGCGAAGCCGAAATCATTGATGTTTCGTCAATGACACAACCATCAAAATATAGACCTCTTAAATTATCTACACTCTCTGCGCCTAGTAAAGTAATTCGACTAGAATTGGGAAGATCACATCTCAATTCTGTTTCATTAAATTTTACGCCAGGAATTTTCCCAGCATAAAATTTCAAAAAATCCCAAGCTATGCTTTTAGACTGTTTATAAGTTGGACTAATATATGCGTATCTTGGATTATGATTTTTATTTAGTAATGCTTCCTTAATTAAATGGTTCAGCATACAAGTTGTTTTTCCAAACCGCCTGTGACAAAGTAATAATGCGTATCTACGGTTTCGCAAACTTTTATGTATAATGTTTTGCTGAACTCTCGGTTTGTAAGGAATTGTTATTTTCATATCTCATTTCCAAAAACATCCCAGCCAGGAGTTCTTTGTCTTGCAAAAAGTTCAATTCTTGGTAAATCTCCACTACAATTAACAATTAAATCTCTAACCATTGCTGGTTTATGACTATGTAATCTTGGATTTACTTCTTTAAACATATTTCTAGTAATTTTATTCAGGCACTTCATTTTACCTCTAACTCCAAAAATAATATGTTCTGTGCAACTTCTAAAATAATAACCCATACCCATTTCAGGAGTTCCATCTTTATAAGTTTTAATCCAGGTAATTAAAGTTTTGTATTCAAAATTCCAAGCCTTACAAATTTCCAAACCTTGTTGAATAAATGGATTTGTTACCCAAAGATATAAATGTGCTTTATCTTCTGAAATATTTTTAACAGGAAGATTTTTAATTGCTTCCGTATCCATTGTTGGATAAGTATGCTCATTGCTGCCATTTCCCCAGCTTTCTTTATATTTCCAAGGAGGATCAGCATAAATAATATTGTATTTCTTGTTAGGAAACTTCAATGTACTTTTTTGCAAACTCCACTTATGTAAATTTTTCCAAAGCCTTTGTTCAATTTCTTCTTGGCTCATCAATGGATCGTTGGTGGCTTTTCCAAAGAATGATAACTCATCTTAATCTTTGCAAAGATATAATCAGCAAATTCCTTTACCTCATCTCTATCCGTAAATCCGTGAAAGCTAATCACTAGACTTTCTGAGGATCCCATACTGATTGCTTCTATGTCTTTAAACTTATCATTCATTGTTTGTGTGTTTGAAACATCGGTATTTAACGTATTAGCCTCTGCGCCTCATTTTTTGGGGTATAGTGGTCTACGTAAAAACCTTTTTTTTCCGCCAGCTTTTTCAATAAATCGTTATCTAAACGACTGGTTCACCTACACCAATCAACATTAATTTAAGCTTGAGTAACATTACTGGTAACATTCAAGGATCTTACTTATTTATCGAACCTCATGTTGTGTGCGAAACCTTGTTTGCTACGTCTGTGCTACCCAAGTCTTGCACGACTTTCATATCATCTGCATCAGACCATTTGATTTCTATCTTCTGATCAACTGCGACTTCCTTCTTATCTCCATAGATCTGTCCAAGTAACTTTGATGCAAGCCAACGGTAATGATGGAGGCGTTCTCTAATCACCATAATATTTTTATTGTCTGCTTGATCTAATTCAGTAATCATTTTATCAAGATAAGTCTGACTACCTAAACGTCTTGCGTTCATAATCTGTTGTGCAAACTCTTTATTCTCTGCACACCAATTATAAACTTTACTTAAACTCGGAAACTCTTTGGCTTGGCAAATCTGTGTGAGAGGTATGCCTTCCATAAGTTTTAATTCTATTTGTTTGGAAATCTCTGATGTAAGTTCGTATTTCTTCGTCATTACGGTTTTTAAATTGTTTTAAATTTTTTAAAGCTTTAATTTTACCAGCAAGAGTTCTTTGACCAAAAGAAGCTCCTCCATGTATTCTGCATCTAACGGTTTTAGTCGTTTTGCAATAGATCCCAGAAGCCTTACAAGGAAGTTTATTTTGTTTGTTAATCGTTTGACACTTTAAACGATATTTATGTCTAGCAGCCATATACGGTTTTAGGATTAGAAAAAAAGAGAAAAAAGAATAAACTTTAATCCGCAGGAGACGGTTTTATCTCTCCTGCTCTAATTATACAGCTCCTTGATAACTTGTAAAGATTATTTGGAAATTTTTATTTTTTTTAAACTTTTATGCGAATTATATCAAATCAGGTACAAAATTCTGTTTAGCTTGTCAAATGTAAATTCTTTTCTAACCTTGTTTGAAATAAGAGTTAGGAGTTTCTCATATCGTAATCTCAAGGTTGTTCGGTTTGGTCCAAGCAATCTTTGCAGCTGTGTCCATTTCATTCTATTAGCACGTAGCCAAAGTAACTTTCTATCGAACATAGGATCGTCTGATATATCATTCTTAATAGCTAAAAGAATATCAATGGCAAACTCCCATCTAGTAATTTGTCTTGGTGTAGCTCTTAATTTAAGTTCTGTTTTGTAGTAACCCACATCATCTTTATCATACGAAGTTTCTATTAAATGATACATCATTGGAGACTTTGGTGGTTTAGGCTTTCTTAAAAACCGTTCTGTACGAGCTGCATCATTTAGCAAGATAACAATTTGTCTTTCAGTTGCTATTTCATCTGCAAGTCTGGCAGCTAGATTATTCATACGTACCTTTTTTATAGTCTTTGACATTTTCTCTGATTTGTTTCCAACCTTTAGCGGTATAATGTTTACGAAACTGAATACTCTCTAGGAAAGCTTTGTATCTTGGTAATTCGAAATATTTAAAATCTTGATGTTTAATGAGCGGTTTAAAATCGATTGTTATTCGACTTAAACGATCCAAACTTTCTTTAATCTTTGGTAATGGAGTTTTAAAACGATCAGCAGCATCTACCATGCGGACATAAGCGGTTAATCTTTTTAAATCATAGTTTCTGCAAAAATAAGAATAGAGTTTAAAGTCAAAATCATCGATTTTTATTTCAAATAATAATGGATCAGACAGGTAAAATTGGCGCATAAATACTACTCTTTTTAAGGATTGGATCTTTGGAAATCTTTTTAATGAACAATTCTTTCTTTGGACAATGAGGATAATGTTCTACTTGTTTAAATTCTAAATAGTTTAACCATTGCTCAAAAGTATATCTGACTGGTTCTGAACTATATCCATTCTTATAATCAGGTGCGATCTTCTTCACCAACACATACATTGGTATATTACCTACAAACCTGTACCAAACGATAAAGGCTGGTAACTTTGACTTTTTTGCAAGTTGCTTGGTCATAGAATGACCTTTGCGGAGTTCCTGATTTTTATGTTTTACGGTTTCAATGAGAACTAGTGGTTCATTACAGGCAATGCACATTTCAATCGCATCTAAATCACACATGGCTACTCCTGAATGCTGCTGTCTATGCCATAAAGAATAGTCGCTAAATTTCACGTCTTTACAGTATATTTCACGTGCCATTTGCTTAAAAACCTTGATTTTGTTGACTTTTTGTGACTTTTCGCTCTAAAAACCGCATAAAATAAGGCTTTATACTACCCAGATAGAATGTCAATGATTTTATTTTACTTTAAGTGAAATAGGTTGTTTTCAGAAAGAAATGTATTATACTATGTTTTATGATAAAAATTAAAAAGCTTAAATGGAATGATGCAGCCTCTCCTTTAACTCATTTTAAAATCTATAGATATATTGGTCCTACAATACTTGGCAAACAAGCAGATGTGGAATTAATTTATAAAAATGGAAAAAGTATAAAAATTTTTGGAGATGAAAAAGAAGTTGCTGATGAAGCTTCTCGAAGAATATTACAAAAGAAAAATTCAGACGGAAAATATACTCTTATTAGAGATTTTGTAAAATCATGGCAGACATCAACAATATTAGGCTATAGTGAATACAAAAAACAATCAGGAAATAAAAATCCAATAGAAACTCTTGATCCTTTAAGAGATCTTTTAAATCTAAAAAAACCTGTAGATAGTTTATATAAAATAAAGGAAGTGAATGAATTTCTTAAAGATAGTTTTTATAAACAAATTAATCCAGCAAAATTAATTCAATCAAAACTTTCAGAAAAAGGCTGGGATACAAAAACTTTAGCAGATAAAATGCAAAAGTTAGGAAAAGATCAAAGGCAAAAACAAACTACAACCTATACACATTTATCAGGAGAGCGAGAAGTTTCAAGAGATGTTGCTATAGAATATGCAAAACTTTTAAATTGTGATGCTGTTGATCTAATGTTTCCTAAAAAAACCTCTATTATCTGGGGTAAAGTAAATACTAAAAAACCTGTTGAAACTTATAAACCATTTGTTCCAGGTGAAATATATTCTTACACAGCTTCAGATAAAGATTTAGAAACGGTAATTGTTCCTAGAGATATTTGGAAAAAAAATATTAAAGCTATAAAAATTGAAGCTAGAGGTACTATGTTTGATCAACAAGTTGCCTTTTATTATTTTTCAAATACAAATGATACTTCTTGTATGAATAAGTTATGTGTTGTTGGAGCTACTGTATATCCTGTTTTTGAAGATCCTGATTATTATGAAACAAATTATTATTTAGGTATTTATGAAAATGATAAAGGTGTTTCAAATTTAATTAGCGCAGATCCTTTTGTTAGCGAAAAAAATAAATATATTTTAAAAAATTTTGAACCTACTTTTATATCTCCTGTAGTGTGTGTTGTTAATCCTCAAATGATTATAGATGAAACTGCTAAACAAAGTGTCGTTCCTGAAAGCGCTTATCGTTATGAAGAAGTGTTGAGAGCAGAATTAAATAAAGCTAGAGAAGAATTAATAAAAATAAAACAAGTTGCTGAAAAAACAGGTAAAGTTCAACAAATGACTGAACGAACTCAAAAAGAAACTGATGAAATTCAAAAACGAACAAAACAAACTCAAGCAGAAGCGCAAAGAATTTATGAAAGTGTTAAAAATTTACAAGAAAGCTTATTGAAAGCTGAACAAGGTACTGTCAACGAAGAAATACCTGATTTTTTGAAAGATCCAATACCATACGTTGATATGGATGATGATAAGGTAGCATGAAGATAGTTGACGGAAAAAAAGTATACGAAGGAAATGATTTGTTATCACCAGCTCAAGTAGAAAATAAATTTCCTCAATGGTGTGTCAGAACCTTACAATCTTGGCGAACTGTTTATGAAGATAGTGAAGGATATGAGAGAATTGGTCCAAAATGGCAGGTATTTGGTCCTAAAATAAGAAAATACGCCTTTGAAGATCTTATGAGAGCAGCCAATAATATTGAATGGACCAAACCTTATCCGCCTTTAATGAGAAATAAACTTACTTTTAAAAGAAAAAAACCTTCCATAGAACATCAAGAACATTTCAGTACATCTGCACATACATTAAGAAGCAAACAAAACATCTAAAAACTTTTCAAGGCAGCATAGCTTTTATTAATTTTTAAAAACGGAGTATCACCTACTCCATGATAAAAAATAAAAAATTAAATGATCCGTTAGACGAGATCGCAATACCAAGCTTGTTTCCACGTTTAAATATTAATCATCACTCACCTACTTCACTAAATTATCCTGATGGAATTTGGTTTTTCCGTTACGGCATTTGTACTCAAGAAGAGAGAAGAATGTTTGATGGAAACAGTATGATGGCTGCTGGTGTAGCAGTAAATAATGCAATTCAGGATTATATTGCAGATGAAATTTGGAAACTAAACCCATTAACAAAAAAATTAGCTAAAGTTAAAAATGAAAAGCTCTCTAAGGAAGATAGTTTAAAGAAAGCATTAAACGAATATAGAAAATACAAACCTTGTAATGATAAAGATCAAGAAAAATTTGAACATTACTTAAATACAATACCAGACACGATTTCTCATGGCTATGCAGCCTTGCAGGAACTTGGTGTTTCAACAGCTACCATTTGTGAAGATACGTTGTCTTTGCAAGACGAAAGACTTTTGCTTCCTTTCGTTGGTCGCTCTGATGTAGAAACCAATAATAAGCCGCTTTCATCTTCGCATCCTGCGGAGAACCTCCTTTCTCGGCAAGTTATTGAAATTAAAACGTCATGGCAAAAGTTAATGAAACTTAAAAAGGATGGCACTCGTAGTTTTTCTTGTGCTAGGTTGCCATCCCAACCAAGTAAACCTCATCTTGCACAAATAGCTTTCTATGCTACCGCAAGACCTAAAGCTGAACCGAAGCTACTTTACCTAACAGCAGATGGCTACAAAATTTTTACAGCAAACAATTGTGTAGAAATGAAACCTGAAAATCTAAAAAAATATTATGAGCAGTCAGTTAGAACTGCAATGAGAAGAGAAAGATTATTAAGTCGATATGAAAATATTAATTCAATCGAAACTATAAAAGCAGAACTCGTCAAAGACCTAGATCCTCAATTTGATCATAATTTTTATTGGAATATTGGTCAGATGTGGGTTGACCGAGCTAAGGAGATATGGAGCTGATGAAAAAAACTATTGGCGAAAAACTCCGAGAGGATCAAAACCTAATACAACAACAACAAAAGGCTGACAGGAACTTCAAGATCTTTCTTGGTGTGATGTCTGTCATTTTTATAATATGGACAATAAAAACGATAAATTAATAAAAGCCATCAATGATTGGAAAAAATCTACTGATGGAGCTGGCAAAGTTAAAATACATGGTAAAGAATATTCTTTAGTCTCTACTAGATTGGCTATTGCTAGAAGAAATTTAGGTTCATCATTGGATCTAAAATCAACTGTTATCTTTCATGACGATAAGAAAGTAATAGTTCAAGTTGATGCTTATATTGATGGTAAGCATATCGCAACTGGATTAGCGGAAGAAGTAAGAACTGCTAGTCGAATTAATACTACATCAGCTCTTGAGAATGCAGAAACCAGCGCAGTAGGCAGATGCTTAGCATTTATGTCTTTCTGTGATGATCAAATAGCTTCAGCAGAAGAAGTCGCTGCGGCAATTGCTAGTCAAGATAAACAACTACAAAAAGCTCTGCAAGATTTGGAAAAGGTCTCCCATCTTGGTTCCTATAAGGATTGGCTTGTTCAAAATAAACCGCTATTTCAAAAGCTAAAGGTAAATAATCCAATAGCGTATAACGGTTTTCTTGAAAAGTTCACGGCAGCTAAAAATAAATTAGAGACCAGAGGAGTAAATACAAATGGCAGAAAATAGCCAAGAAGATAAAAAGAAAAAAGTAAGTTTAGGAATGTGTTTTCCTAATACCAATAAAGCTTCTGAAAAATCTTACGATTTAAAAGGTACAGTTAATATTAACGGTACTAAATATCGTTTAGGAGGATATGAAGCTTCTGCTTCAGGTGATGGTAAATTACCTAAAGGTTCAAAATATTGGTGGTTCCATAGAGTAGAAAAATTGGAACTCTCACCAGACAGTCAGGAAGCTTTTGATCCTGCTGCGATGGAGTAATTATGGATACGGATAAATTTAAGTCCATAGCTTTATCAATGGATACCTACAAAAAGCTAAAAGAGATGGCTAAAGCTAAATTTGAAATGCCTCAAAGCATGGCAAAGACAGCCTCTTATTTTATACAACAAGCATGGAAGAATTTTAAAAATGGCGGAAATAATAAACACCCATAATTTAATTCTCCAAAAGCTTAAACAGATCCGTTCAAGCAAAGAAGAGCAATACGGACCGTTTGATCAAAACATGAATAGAATTGGTCAGATATGGTCCGCTCTTCTGGGTTTAGAAAAACCTATTCCTGGTCATACGGTTTGTTTGATGTATACAGCAGCAAAACTTTTAAGAGCAATAAATAAATATCATCAAGACAGCTACGATGATGCTTTAAATTATTTATGGCAAGGAATGAAGATGCAGCACCCAGCTACTGAAGATTGGATTAAAGGTTATAAGAAATGGAAAAGAGATAGAGATGACAAATAATTTTATAACAAACAAAAAGGAAACTGCCGCAGCTATTAAAGCAGCTGTTGATCAAGCAAACAAAGTTAAAAAATTAGAAGAGATTAAAGTAAGAAATGAAAAAAGAAATGAATTGGAATTTGAAGCATTAATAAATTGGAAAAAGGATTTTGAAAAAAGATGGCTAAAGTAATTCAATTTCCTAATACACCTGTTTCTGACAAAGCTAAACAAGCTATGCAGGAAGAAATAAAAATGAAGAGAGTTGAACAATCACTTAACACTATGATGCTTTCGAAATACTGGGAACCATACACACTAACAGTTGAGGATTGGGAAATGTTAGCTCTCTATGGAGATGTAATGAGGTTTGATCCTGTAGCAGCTTCAAGATTAATTTCTAAAACAGCAGACTTCGTTAAACGTATGAGCAAAACTTTAGGTGGTTACGTAGATGAATATGGAGACTTAACTTAATGCAAAGATTAGACGGAGAACCTAGAAGAGAACGATATAATTATTCGACCTTTGTCGGATTACAAGCATTCAATAGTGATGAGCCAACTCATCGTTTGAATAACACCAATTGGTATTTCAAATGGCAAAACAAACGACCTGGATTTTTTTTACAGGTAGAAAAAGTTTTTAAAGAGATGCCAATTAAATGTTTCCTTGATACTGCCAAGCATAAAGCAAATGAAATTAAGTTTGCTGGCTGGCAAGAGCAGGTGGAACAATATTTTAACCAATCAATAGAGGAGATAAAAAAATATGTCCAATAGAACAATTACTAAAGAAGAGAAAGAATATAATAAACTGTTTGGTGCTAATCTAAAACATTTTAGAAAAGCAAAAAGATATACGCAAAGTGATATTGCAAATGCAATCGATATATCTTTTCAAGCCGTACAAAAATATGAAAAAGGAACTTGCTCACCTAGTCCAGTTTCTTTGCATAAAATGGCACTCTTTTTAAAAGTCAGACTGGATGACTTAATGGATCCTAGATTTATGGATCGTTTGCAAAAATACAAAGATGATATGCAGATCCTGGAATATGAAAGTACAACAATCACAGGTACAGCTACACTTAAACCTAAAAAAAGAGAGGCGGAAGAATGGCTATAATATCTGCTGCACATTGTGAGATAGAGATCCAAGAACAAACGGATGAATGCAATAAAAAATATTGTGTCTTTCTAAAGTATGAACCTGAAGAAACTCCATCTACAGAAATTGCAACGGTTATTATGACTAATAAAAAACCGATTGTAAAAGAAACAAAAGATTTAGGTACAATGATAATAGATAAATCTAAACCGCCTTCAGATATGGATAGTCAGCTCAAGCTTAGAGCTTTTGCTGAAACTGAAGCTGGTAAAAAAATAAATTGGAATAAGTTTTTTGGAAACAGTAATTAAAACAGTTGTCGGTGATGCTGCATATAAAACAGAACAGGAATTTAACTCTGTTGAGGATGCTTACAATGATGTTAATCCAATTACAGAAGCTAAAGCTACCATTACCGATATTAGAATTAGCAGCAGGAGATATAAATTAAAAGATGAGACCAAGACTACACACAGCAATACTACTAATAACATTACTGGTGATCACAATGTTGATGATTAGCGCTTGTTCACATATCGATGATGTAGATCCAAATCCAACAACGACTGTAATTAAAACTATATTAAAAAAAAATAATGACTAATCAATTTGATACTAAAGTTGCACGACTAGCAAAACGATATAAAGGCTTGAGTAGAGTAGCTGCTGCTTTAAATGATTTATATATCTACGGAATTTATGAAAGTAATTTTCCACACTTAATGGAGATATTAAACTCCGCAAAAGATCATATTAAAGTTGTCATTAAAGATACTAAAGAAGAAATAGAATTGTGCGGTGATGGCTTAACTATTAAAGAACCTACACCTACACTTGCTCCAATAGAAGATACTGGAGATCCTGAAACAGCAGATACAGATAGTCCTGAGATGTTAAGAGATAAAGGTATTCTATGACCAATGCTGGAATGTTTAGTGAAGCTAAACAATCTAAACAAATAAAAAATCTTAAAGCTAGAATAAAAGATTTGATGAAGATTAATCAAGAGCATCAAACTATTAATGGAAAGTTAAGATCCGAATTAGAAATAGAAAAGAAAAATCATACCTTAGCTGTCGAAGCTTTAGAATTGGAAGTGAAGTATAAAGATAAGGAATTAGGCAGGATGATGAAAAAACTACAAAATAAAAGCCGTTAGAGCCACGCAGACTGCGATCTTGCAGTCCGCATGAACTCGGATACCTATTAATTTTCTAATTGGAAAGCTTTATCTAAACCTTTTCTTTGTTCTTCTAAAAGAGTATCGCTTTCATCTAAATTGTAGTGATTGCCATAACGACCTTTAGTAAGCTTAACATCTTTATGACGTATATAACCTTTAATAAAATTATCATTAAAGATTGCTGGATTTTTTGCTTGTTCGTGAACAACTACCGTAGCAGCAAAATGTCTAAAGGTTTTAGTAATGGCTCTTTTAAATTTGCACCACTTAACTTTGATATAAGACTTATTCTTCTTCGGATTTGTGCAAGGAATAATCTCTATCTCAGCTAAACCAATAGCAGCATAAGCTATAAGCAGCCAATCTCTAACTGTTTTTTCACAAATAGAAACGTGCTTATCTTTAGTTGATGGAAATACCCACTTACTACCTTTAAAGTATTTATCATGAACAGCTTTCCAAAACTTTAATCTTTTATCAAGTTCATAAGGAATTGGATTTTTCTGATAACTACCTTCAGCTTTTAAACTGTTATAAAGTGTATTAGAAACTTTGGCTTGAGATAATTCATAAGTTGATACCTTTTCGCCAAACGTAATATCACTCCATTTTAAAGCAAGTATTTCAGATATTCTTAATCCTAAATAAGCTAGTGTTGCTATTGCCATATACTTCTGGCATTCAACAACAAACTTATCCATATCTTTATTTGGATTAGTTAGAGGTTTAAGATGCTCAAGCAAAGAATTAACCTCATGACGATTAATCATTGGAACTTTTGCTGCTTGAAAATCTTTGGGATCTTCAGGAAGTAGAGCTTTATTCTCTCTAACAGACCATTGATCAACACCGTTTAAATGTCTGATGTATTGTTTTTTAATTGCATACTTCATGCAAGTCTTAATAGTTTTTGCAACATTTTCTGCAACTTTAAAACCGCATTTAGCAGGTGTTATTTTTTTAAACCAAGTTTCAAGAATATCAATATTAACATTCTGAATTAATATTGTTTCATCAAAATATGGTTTAATAAATCGTCTAAAAAAACTAGGATAAATTTTAACACTTTGATATTTTAAAGCATTAGGTCCTTCAGCAGTTTTTACACGATCATTAGCGAACTCTTCATACACTTGGACAAAAGTTCTTTTATTTAACTCCGCCTCTGTATGAATACTGTCAGTTCTAATCATTTCTCTTTTACGATTAATGACAGATTTTTTAGCTCTTCCGATTTGTATATATTTTCCGTTTTCATTACGAACTAACAAACCGAAAGTTCCGTCTCCGTAGTCTCTTATTTTAGTATGCTTCATTAGCATCCTCTCTTTCTAAGAGATGCAGATAACTTGTCAAATTTATTTGAAAAAAAACGTCTCACCCACTTTCGTGTTACTGGGTAACATTTTAGTAACATTTGAAATAAAACATAGGTAGAATTAGAAACTACCTTGATATGTTTAATGGAAAAAAAACTACGAGAAATGTAGCTTTTCGTTTGATTTACAAAAACAAGTTGTGTCATAAACACCTCTTGTTAGAGACACTACATCGTTAGCAAACGACTGTACATAGTAAATAATCCGCATAAACATTAGATTATTAAAAAAATTTGGTAACATCAAGTAACATTTCAGTAACATTTTGCTAAAGTGATTTGTTTTTTGGCAGGTATTTTAAAGGCGTGTTACTAAAAATAGGATTATCTTTAGTAGCGGTTTTTGAATTGTTTTTCTTTGAGGAATTTATTTAGTTCAGCTAGCTTGGCTAACACTCTTGGTCTAGCCTCTAGCCTCTTTTCTTTTTTTTCTTCTTCTTCTTTTTCTTGTTCTTTTTTTTCTTCCAGTTTTTTCTTAATGGGTAATTCATTTTTATTTTTAATTTCCTCCAAATAATTTTTAAGACAATCTCTTTCAGCAGGTTTGCCAGGATCTTGAATAATGCAAAAATACTTATGTTCGGCAGTAATGACGTAGGTATCATAATCAGGTCCGTTTAAAGTTAGTTCACGATTACAATAATTACATTTGTGAACAAATATATTTTTTTTCTTAATTTTCATTGATTGAAAGTTGATAGAAATTCGTATATAAAATTAGTCAGCTATTACTGACATAATAGGTTTGGAAGCGTGGGAGAGCCTGGCTTAATCCAGCGGTTTGCTAAATCGCCATGCACTTAACTGTGTATCATCCGTTCAAATCGGATCGCTTCCGCCAGATTAGTTTTTCTTCTTTTTCTTTTTTTTATTAGGTTTAAATTTGGAAACTTTATCTTCTATTTGATTAACTTTTTCTTTTAATAGAGCGACATCCGTTTTAAGTCCAACAGTAGTCGTAAGCGACCAACCTGAAAGCGCAATGATACAGGCAAGCGCAGCAGCTATAATTTTATTATCCATTAGATTAGCAAAAGAATAACAACAGCAATAACAACAGCTACTACAGCTGTCTTTTTACTTGTACTCCAAGCATTCCATTTTTTCATTATATTATTTATCATAATTAATATTCTCCATTAGTATTTATCTTCAATAATTCTAACTATCTTTTTTGCACCCATATAAATCTCAGTTTCTGCTTTAACTGTACCGCATCTAAAAACCACGTTATTTGGATTAACTTCTCTCGAAGCTACTCTACGAGATGCTAAACAGTCCGACATACTTTTTTTATAAGTGTGTTCAATAATACCGCCTTGATAAAAGAGGCAAAGAGCCACAACCGTTTCAATCATTAATGATTTCCTCCATTCGCAAATGATCTTTGTTTGTCTTTCAGTTTTTCAATATCAACTAAAACTTTGTCCATTTGTTCTTTTAAAAATTCTATATTTACTTTGTTTGTCATATTCTGTTCTTGGTTTTTTTCTAATTTTTCTAATTGCTTAAAGCTCTCTTCTAAGAGCATGAAAATTTCTAAATTTTTTGGTGTCTGTTCTGCCTTCTTTAGTAGATCAGCAGCAAAGAGTTTATTAGCGGTTTCTAAATCACCTATTCTATTCTCTAATTGGAACCATCCAATAGTCGCTGCAACAGCAACGGATAGAATAAATGCTAAGTTCTTTATACTTAGATCAATTCCTTGATCAGGTCTTAGCTTAACAGGTTTCATTAATCTTCATCCGTATCTTCTTTAGGTCTTATTTTTCCAAAGGTAATTTTCCATTGAAATTTTGTTTTCTCTTCCATCTTGGTACTTAATGGATTTGTTGTAATTCCTATCGACTGCCTAGTGTTCTCACACGCATATATAAAGAGTAAGAATACAACTATAACTACATACTTCATCTCTTCTTCCTTGATTTCCTCTTATGCTTATTCATTGAGGACCATTTAATTTTAGTTGGATTGCTGGCTTG
>VTLG01014171.1_pt1 | contig 17379 bp, 43 predicted proteins | sample 4694571 | NCBI WGS metagenome assembly VTLG01 (sample SAMN12604809, study PRJNA352737) | marine metagenome | biome: ENVO:00000447; feature: ENVO:00000209|ENVO:00000569|ENVO:01000036; material: ENVO:00002151; isolation source: viral sequences binned using virsorter ...
CTAGGTTTTGCTCCCATACCAGCAGCAGAACTAGGTTTAAAATGATGTTCCCAACCACTACCAGGATTTTTAAGACTTGTAAGATAATTTGTTAAATTCTGTTCAACACCACCTTTAAGAACAACAACTTCTCCGTTAGCATTTTTTTGTAAATTTCCTTGTAACAAAGATAAAGTTTGTTCTGCATTTATTGCACCTAAATTACTAATAGCAGCTAATGCTTCTGTTTTAGTGCTCGCAGCTTCATTAGATGTTTTTAAATCTTGTATTTGTTGTCTAAGATTATTTACTTCATTTTGCATTTCCTGATTTGTTTTATTTGCCTCCTCCCATAAAGGTTTATACATCCCCTGATCTTCTAAAGCCTTATTTCTATCATCATAATATTGACCTATTTTACTTTTAGCGTTTTTAAATTTTTGTTCTGTTTCTTCAGCCAGTTTAGTTTTTTCTTGAGCTAATGCTTCTGCTTTTGCAGCACGTTCATTTGCCTGTTTTAATTGTTCTGATAAATCATTAACAGGAGGTGTTGGAGATGTAACTACTGGTGTAGTTGCTTCCTGTGTTTGTTCAATTACTTTTTCTTCAATAGCCATTTTTTATTAAGATGATGGGTTAAGTTTTTCTTTAAGTTCTTTAATTAGAACTTTTTTGCTATGTCGTTTATCAAGCTCAATACCGATAGTACGACCAAACTCTTCCAGTTGTTTTTTTGTCATACTATCAAAATCATTAGTTTGTTCAAGTATTGGTTCTTCAGTGATAAAAACTTCTGGTTCTGTTTCTACAACTGGTTCTGGTGCAGGAGAGACAACTACAGGATCATCGCCCATCATCTGACTATGTGTAGGTTCAACAAGCTCCCATTTATAAGTTCCGTCAGGTTGAAGAACTTTATCTAATGATTTAGCCATAAGCTCTATTCATTTATATATAATATAATAGTATATTAACTTGATTCTGTCTGATTGGCACTAGGTAAGACTTCTCCCTGTACTAAAATATCTCTAAATTCTTCTCTATCTATAATTTGCTGATCGAATAATGCTGTTAATGCTGTAATATCTTGACCAATTAATCTTTCAATATCAAAATCTCTACTGATCTTTACTTCTGGTGGTTCAATACCTACATATTCAGCAGATAAATTAAATGCTTTTTGTAATTTCTGTTCCAACTCCATAGAAACCATAGCAAGCATAGAATTTGTATCAACACGATCTAAACGTCTTGCATCAGCAGATTCAGCTACAAACTTTTGTTGACTTAAAGTACTAATACCAAGAGTAGCCATCTGCATTTGCAGTTCTTTTATCTCAGCAGATTGAGCATCAAAAGCACTGGAAGCTGGTTCTACATAATAAATCTTATTACCAGGTTGAGTTGCCATTGCATAATTAACAGAAATAGCTAAATCTTTTGTTTGATCGTCATATCCTTCCATTACAAGCATTGGCTGTGAGGCAACGTGCAAACTATGAATTAAATCAGCCTGTCTTTGAAAATGTGCAAGATTAAGATATGCAATATCAAGTAGAGGTGGTTTGCTTACCAAGTTTTCTGTTTTACCAGAATAAATTGTAACTAAAGGTATTTCTCCAAGAGAAAAATTACCAGATTCAACTAATTTATAATCTTCGCCTGTTGTACCAACATCAAACTGTCCAGCATAAGAATTATCATCAACATCATACATAGCATCAATTTGATCTTCTTTACGAAATACTCGATAGCGACCTGGTTCTATAACTCTTACCTGTTCAAATACTTTCTCTCCAAAATCGCCATCAGGTAATACTGCTTTCTCTCCAATCCTTACCTGTACTAAATTTCCATAATTAGATTCTCTATCTAACCTATAACCAAATAAATTATTAGGATCTACTTCTATCCAATAAGGTCTACGATTCTGTTCTCTTTCTTCTGCCAAACTTAATGCACCAGATGGAGCAGGATAATCTACAAGTATATGGCTTTGACCATAAGTTAGAGAACACATTAATAATCTTCTTGCATATTCATCTAAATCTGATTTACAACCATCAACATCCATTTTAAACATATCTGTCCAATAAGGATCTCCAATAAGTGTTATTGGTTTTCTTAATACAAGACCTGTAGCTGCTCTTATTAATCTTTGTGTAAACGGAGAAAATACAGCACGATTTACTCTTGCCATATAAGCTGTATAATCTTCTCTTGGTTCTAATGGTAAAAATGCTTCACTATTTTCTCTGAGATATTCAGTACCCTCGGTAACAGCTTTCATTATTTCCCAACCTTTCATCATGTCTAGAATTGCTCTAGTTTTTGTAAAAGGACTATCTATACCACCATAAGAAGTAGAGGTTACAATTTTAGTTCTAATGTCTCCAGGAATTGAATAAGTCATTAGTTAACACCTCCACCTTTTTAATGCTTTATTAATCCTGCTGTTAGGATCATTCTTTTTCTTAATATTAGTCATTTTTCTTTTCATGCCTTCCATCCTGTCACAGAAACTCTTTCTTCTTTTTTTTTCTGATTCAGTAAGACCTGATTTTTTAGTAACGGGTGCTTTTAAATTACTACCAGTGGCACGATTGTACTTCGCACGACCTTTTGCAGTAAGACCTCCTTTTCTAGACTTTTCCCCTCTACCTAAAGTTAAACTGACAGATTTACGTTTCATTATCTTCCCACCTTTGCCTGTGCCTTTTTATGGGCTTGGGTAAAAGTATCTCCTGCTCTCATTCGCCTTTTCATAAACTCCATGTGCTTATCGCTATGGTGTTCAGAATGTTTTTCTAATAAATTTTTTTGGCGAGTGGTAAGTTTCACTTCTTTTTCTTTTTTTTCTTAGAACGTAGTTTTTTAAGATCAGCAGCCGTGATCTTATCCCGTGGTGGAGCAACCGCAGCAAGTTTACGTTGTTTGCTCGAATAAGATCCTTTAGGCATTAGATAGCAGAAGTAATAGCACCATTAGTTACAAAACTAACTGATACTGTAGAAATATCTCCAACAGTAGAACTAAATGAAGTACCTGTAATAATTGCGTTAAAACTTAATTTTTTTGTACCTGATGTATCTAAAAACAGGTTGAATGTTGCATCACCAGCATCTTCAGTTGTTAATACGTCTGTAATAATTTCAGCAGTATCATCTCCAGATGTTGCTGTATAAAGAAGATCAACAGTACCAGAACCAGAAATTAAGCTACCAACAAAACTTCTTGATGTTGCACCATGAGAAGTAGTTTCTAATGTGTCTTTTGTTGTATCTAAAGTCCAAGCTGTTGTAGAAGCTATAGCTCCAACTGATCCAGTTCCGTTATCAAATGATACAGAGCCTTCTTCACCACGAAAAAATGCCATGATTCTAAGAAAAATTTACTTATAACAATATATTACCTTGAAACTGCGTTTTTCACAGTTATTTTCTTTTTCTTTTTTTTTGATACTCTGCATAAATAGCCTTATCTGCTGTTCTAGCACCCCCCTGTCCTGTCATATAACTATTAACTCTACCCATAGCCCATGCTTCCATTGATACATTTCTTGAACCAGCAGAAAGATAGGCTCCCTGACCTTTACGATAAACCCTTGCAAGCTCTCCATAATAGAACCTACTATCTTCAGCCTTCTTTTCAAGACTTTTTTTAATTTTACCGCTTAGAGGTTTTCTTCTTCCGCTTTGAGTCATCTTGTTGAGAACGTAATTTTGAAATAGCTTTTATATCAATATATTGCCCTTTTTTGTATTTTTCAGCAGTATCTTTTATTTCTTTTGCCTTTGCAGCTTTATTTTTTGCACCAGCAAGGTATTTGCTTGGCACTCCTGTTTTTTTATCTTTCTTTACCCTTCTAAATTTTCTCACTTTTTCTTAGTAGTTTTTTTCTTTTTTTTCTTTTTCTTTTTATCTGTCATTGAATGAGATCCGTGATACATAATAAAAAAAAGTAACTCTTAATATATTCTAAACGCAGTTTGCCCTAATGTCTCTGGTTTTGCCAAATTGAATTGTTGTAGACAAAGATAACCAAAAGCATCAAAAGCATGGTCAACCCCTAAGTTTTTATTAGGTAAACCAGTATTCGGTGCATAAGTCAGAGTTCTTAGTGCTTTTATTAATTCTTTACATCTTGGATGAATAAAAGTTCTTCGATCTCCATTTGCATCAAGCAAGGCAGTATTAACAGAAGTAATCTTATCTCTGATTTTCCAGGGAGATTTAGGACTCATAACTGTAAAACCATTACGTCTAAGAATTGTATGATCAGTAACACCAACTCCACTTGTTTTTCTTGCACTACCTGTAGGATCAGGACAGGCAATAATTCTACGATCAACTCCATACCGCCTTGTAACCTCTTCAGCAAAATCCCAAGTGGTAGCACCACCTGTTAGCATGATCTCATCAAACACATATAGGTTATTGTCATGCTTTACCGCACAAACTCCTGCCATAGGGTCAACGTTAAAGTCTAATCCAATTAACAAGGGAAGCATATGTAAATCCTGCACTTCTTTATCAATATTGTCATCTCCAAAACTAACAGCTACAAGACCAGTTAAATTTTCAAAACTAGCTTCAAACTCCTGTCTAAATGTTCTCGCATCTAACTGACCCCTAGCAGCTTCAACTTCTTCTTCTTTTACATTACCCCCTTCAATAGTAGTAAAACTCCATCTCTGCCAATCATCCCACTCCTGCTCGCCACAAAAACACCACATATCATAAAACCAGCTTGCAGTACCATCAGGAGTGCTAATAAACAAAGCCCATCCCTGTTTATCAGCCAATGCAGGTCTAATAACTTCAGCCCATACATCTCGATCCATAAATGCAGCTTCATCTAATACAACCCCTGCTAAACTTCTTCCCCTCAATGCCATTGCATTTTCAGTTCCCTTTAACTCAATAGTCGATCCATTAATCAATTCCAACCTTAAATCTGTCTCATTCTTACTCTTAATCCAAATATTCGGTGTTAATCTCTTCAATTCCTTCCACGCAATATCCTTTGCCATCCGATAAGTAGGAGCACAATAGAAATAAACTTCATTAGGTCGATTGATAGCTCCTCTGAGCAGTTCAATACAGGATAAATATGATTTCCCAAACCTTCTTCCTGCAACCAACACCCGAAATCTTTTATCACTATTAAATACCTCCCCCTGGGCATATCTTAAACTTATTTCTTCCTGTTTTTTTACCACCATAACACTAAAAATAATAAAAGTCTGAATAAGTACCCCCTCTTTATAGCCTATTTCAGCTTTTTTGGGTTATAGTTTCAGTAACAACCCTTTACAAGATCAAGTCCGTGGCTTCTTCTACATTCCCAGACAACATAAACAATAATCCAATAGTTCAACCAGCAAGAAAAAGAGTTCGCTCTGCTATGTCGGATGTCCTAAAACGTTCACAACGCTTATATGCTCGTCAACTTGAAGGTAAAACTACTCGCCAATTAGTCCTTGAACACGCAAATATTGAAGGAATCTCAGAAACAACAGCTTGGGATGATTGGAATAGAGTAAAAGTTTGGAATAATGAAGATTGGGAAAAAGATAGAGAGACTCTCCTACCACGTCTACAAGCCATGAGAGTACGCTTGTTCAATAAAGCAGTTAAAAAGGGTCAACTACAAACAGCAGCACAAATTCTCGATAGTTTAGGAAAAGTAATAGGTGAATCCGTAGAAACAGTTAATATCCAAGCTCCAGAGCTTTCAATAAAAGTAGAACCAAAAAATTAAACGAAATATATTTAAGTTACCCATGGCATTTTTGCCAGCAAAAAAGTCTGAAATACTCCCCCCAAAGTCTGAAAAAGTCTGAAAAAAAATAGTCTGAAAAAGTGAGTAGAAAAAAATAGTAGTCTAAAAAAGTTAGTAAGAATAAATAATAATAAAGTCTGGAATAGTTTACTAAAATAATATATAATAAGATTAGGTTTAGTATTAATTAATTTTGATTAGCTTTTATTCTTCCAGATGCAACAACATCAACTAGAGCTAAAGCTAATTATTTTTAAGAGATTGCTAAACCAATAAAAAACAAAATTATCTCAAACCTTCCAACAATGAGAAAACTAAAAACCCAAAATAAAGGGAGAAATACAGTTGAAGTCAAAGTGACTTTAAAACCAGAAATAGCCAAATTATTAGATGCGGCTATTCAATTAAAAAATCCAGATTTAACAAGATCAGGTTTTTTAAAATTATGTCTTACTAAAGAATTAAGACAGATTACTTTAGGAGATATTAACTAATGAAATACAATTTAATTTTTTACGGGATTGGATTTTTAATTCTTATTGTTTCTAATATTGTTATTAACAATATGGATTCTAATTCTGATTATCAGATGGCAACTTTTAAAAGATGCTTAGAGATTCAAAAAACACTTAACGGAGATTTAAAAAAATGTCTTTAAAAAAAAGAAACTTTGCAACTAGTGGAATAGTTGAAGCTACTTTATCTGAAGAAACAAAAGCTCTTCATAATAGAACTATTAACGAGAATGCTTTGTTAAATCTAGATTGGTTTCATAAACTTCCAGATGCTGGAAAACTTGCTTTAGTGATGAGGATTAAACCTTTTCATTATTCCGCAATAGTTCATGAGGATTTAGTTGAAGTTTATCAAAATGAAATTAAAGACTATTTAAAAAATTAATTAATCCTTTTAGGGTAGTTTTTTAACTACCTTAAAAAGATTAATTTTTATAATTAATCTACTTTCCAAACTATTATTTTTTAAAATTATGACTTTATCAAAAGTTACTCCAGATGCTCAAACATTTACTTTTGAGGCAACTACTAAATTTGAAATTAAGTTATCAGATTTAACTGATTTATTAATTACTGCGGGACAAGGTTGTTATTTTTGGGGACGTGTTTTTGTAAACATTGACACTAAAAAACCTTTTAAGGATCAAGATTTAAAACTTGAAAGAGAAGGCGGTATAGTTATTAATACTAATAATTTAAATTTAGATTCAAATATTTATGTTGAAGATTGTGGCGATGATTCAGAAATAGAAATTATTGATAATAAAAAAGTTATTGATTTTTTAAACACATTTAAAACAATTTTAGATAATCCCAATATTAAGGGAGAATTTAGAACAAATTTAACTGATGCTTTAATAAATCAAGATTACGGTATGCTAGATGCTGAAGATATGGATTATATTTTACAAACTTGTATTTTTGGAAGTTGTGTATATGGATAATAAAAAATATAAATATTCAGAATATTTAGAAATTTCTGAAACTTTTAACGATTGGTTAAAACAAGTTCCTTTTGGTTTTTGGGTTAGGGGTATAAAAGTTAACAAAGACAGATCTGTTACTTTTATATTTAAAAATTCTTTAGATTCTGAAAGATGGATTGAAGAATAGAAAAACTAAGATAAAATTAATATCAGGATTTAAATATCCTGATATTTTTTTTTAAAAAAATTAATAGTACAAATTTATTATTTTTGTCCAGTACAAAAAATAGTACATTTTTACTAGTTACCTGATAAAAAAATTTTTATTAAAAAAAATAAAAATAAAAATAATTTTTTAAAATTAAATTAAAAATAAAAAAAAATAATATTATTTAATTAGTTTATATAAGCATTAATAATATAATCATGAATGAAAAAATGAATAAAATTATGAATGAATGAATGAATGAAAAATAATTAATGAATGTCTAATTAGATACTTGTTTTTATTAGCATGATGTTATAATGACATTGTACTCTCATACTTTCCAAAAATGAAATTAATCCCATATGGTTCAAATCAAAACCTTGTAGAAATAAACAAGGACACTGAAATTTTTTATAGTTATAAAACAGCAGTTGCTGGAAAAATAAAAGGGAAATATTATCGTACTAATAGATGGTATAGTCAAACAACAACAAGACACATAAACAACTACTTAGGAAAATTAATTTATACTGAATGTGAACCAAGTTTTTTTGAATCCATTGTAGATAATAATTATATTGATGTAACGCCAATTAAAAAAGAACCACTATTAATAAAAGGAAATTAAAAAATGAAATTTTCAGAAAAATATTATAAGGACTTAAATTTGAGTCCTTATCAACATTATATAAATAATGTTTGGTTTATTAATACACTTGATAAACTCAAAGATACTGGAAAATTATTTATTCCAGATATAAATAAAACATTTAATAAAATGGGAGAAGAAATTAAATGAATTTTTCAACAACTCAAAAAAGAATAATTATTAAACTTATTAAAGATAAGTTTCATACAAATAAAGAAAATATACAATATTGTGAAAATTATATAAAAGATGGTTTTTTAATAGAAGAAACCAAAGAAGAAAGAAAAAGAAATATAGAAAGTAATAAACAACTAATAACAGAAACAAGACTTGAACAAAGAGAATTATTTAAATTATTAAATAAATTCACTTTGAATGAAGTAGAGGTTTAAAAACCTCTATTTTTTTATATATATATTTACATCTAAACTATTTAGATATATAATACCTACATAACATCATATTATTATGACACTTTCCAAAAACAAAAAACCCATGAATCTCATGGTTTATGAATCAATAATGGGAGAATATCTTATTTCTCCTTATGAATGTTTAGAAAATATAAACATTCAAAAAGCAATAAGCATGAATGATGAAGTCATGCTAAGAAAAATTCTTGAATGTGAGTATTAATTATGGGTAGAAAAATGACTAAATTGGATAACTCAAATAAGTTATTCTTACATACACTTGGGAATCAAGTAGGTAGAGCAAAGATTATGAGAATTAGAGATATTAAAAAAAATAAATTTATTAACACTATTCAAACAATTTCTAAAAAAACAAAATGAAAAAACAATTTATTTTCCATGAAGATGGTTCTCATGGATGGTTAGAAGTCAGTTATAAAGATGTAACTGACTTAAATATTCAGAATGAAATTTCTGATTATTCTTATATAAATAGAACTACAGAAAAAATCTTTTTAGAAGAAGATTGTGATGCAACATTATTTCTGAATGAATTTAAAAAACAGTATGGATATAAACCTAAATTTTTAGAAGGTAAATGGTATGAAGAATCTCCTATTAGAAAATTACCTTGTTATACAAGTTGGCAATTTAATCTCTATTGGAATCCATTAGAAGGAAAAGAATTAAGCGACTATCTAAATTCTAAGGTTAAGTCATGAATAAATTAGAATCAACAATACCTTTTTGTGGTTTTTATAACTCATTGATTAGTTCAGATATAGAACATCAAATAGGCCAACAAGTAGAATGGGATGCTGATACATTCGATCTAGATGAAAATGAGCAACAAATTTTATGGGATAACTATTTAAGTGTTAATAGATCATATTTTTATAATCAAATAGCTGAAGATTATACAAATTTTTATATTGATGCACTTAATGAGAGATTAAAAGGATTTACATTAAATGCTAAATTTAATCTTTTAACAAGTCCTAGAGAATATAACTTTGAAACAGATAGAATTTTTATAGATATTGAAAAAAATCATGCTGTAGAATTTATTAAATATATAATTAAAAACTACAAAAAAGAATTAGAAAATAAGATAAAAGAAAGATTTACAAGTAGGTCAGGTTTTTGGTCACATTATAAAAATGGATTAGATTTATGGACTAAAGATTATTCAGAATGGGATCATAACCAAATAGGAACTTGTTTTGAATTATTTGATTTAGAAGAAGAAGATATTAATTATTCTCTTAGAGAATATTTAAGTGAAACAATAATGGATAACTTAGGAAATACGTTAGGGAAAGAAGGTATTGATTTATTAGATAAAAAACAAAAAGAAAAAGATAAAAAAGAATTAATGAATAAACAACAATTAAAACTTAAATTAAATTAATTATGAAAATTAAAAATCATGAGCAAGCATATCTCCATGCTTTAGTTCTTTCCATTACTGCACCAACTGAAGAAAAGTCTCAAGAGTGCATACAGATAGCTGAGTTAATCGGTTCAAAATTAACTGCTAAACAAAGAAATTTATGCCAAAAGCATATTGAATACCTTAATGAGAGTAATTTATTATGACTTATAAATGTAAACAAGTTGATATAGGGGATAAGTGCATAGAATGTCTTAGGTCAACTGCTTTTGGTACTGGACTTTATGTAAATAGATTATCTGCTGATAATGATAAATACATAGGTTATTTATGTCCAGAATGTAACTGGTATGAATGTGATCGCTGTGATGAAAGAATTTATGATGAAGATGATTGCACTCCTTATGATGTTTATTTAGATCATGAACCAACAGAATTTTCTGATGGTGCATATAGGGTTCATTATGAGTGTCTTACTGAAGAAGAAAAAAAATTAATGGAGAAAAATCATGCTAGATAAAGAAAAATGGGAATATTCAAGGCATGAAGCTAAAGACTTAGCTCAAGATTACCTTGATAAAGAAAAAACCAGATCAAGTTGTATTAAGTACTTTGAATCGCATTTTAAAATATCTACATCAACTGCTAATAGATGGTATAACAGGATTTATGATGAATTAGTTGTACCTGATATACATAATGCATTAGAGATAAAATCTTATAAAGAAACAGTTGAATCTGAAATAGATAAATGTATGAAAAAATTAAAAGATTTAACTATAGAAGAAAAAGTAAATGTTTTAACAAAGATTACTAAATTAAAAAAAGATTTGAAAAAGCTATGAGAAATTCTCATGAGAATCACTAATTAATTAACTGGCATTTAGCCTCATGGGTTTTTGACCACATGGACGAAAGTAAGTCCAGTACTTTCCAAATTACAAAAACTACATGGATAAAAAAATGATTGATAACCCATTACCATATCAAGTCGAAAAAGATGATGATGAAATTTATCTTACAAATCAATATTTTGAACATTGTGCTGATAAGGCTCATCAAATAGCAAAAGAATTTAATTTATTACCAGAATTTTATGATGATTTTGCAGAATATTTTACTGATTTATGCTTAGATTCTGATGAAGGTTATAGCTTGATTAATGATAAAAGTTTAATTGATGATTGGTGGGAAGAAAATTCAGATATGTATGAAGATCCATCCCCATATAAAGATTATGAACCTACTGATGATGAAATGATGAGTAGCTTTGGAACTAAATGGCATGATGGATTATGACTAAAAAACCAATTATCATTCGTTCAAAATATCTTAAAGATGAAGATATACATAAGCTATGGAAAATACTAGGTCGCATAGCTGATGATAAAAGAATTAAATCAGTAAATCCTAGTGAAAATGCTGAAATATTTATAGGATTTTATGATGACTGAATTTGTACCAATAACACGTTATTCAAGATGTAAAAGATACTCAGGTGCAATAATCAAATGCCCTGAGTGTAATTCTTTAGGTCAGGTATATCACTTATCTTGGTCAGCTTTACAATGCCAGAATTGTAAAAAGATGGTAGACAAATTTGATTGGTTTATTGAAAAAGGTAAATATTCCAAAACTTAATTTTTTCTAAGTTTTACTAATAAATCATGTATAGCTTCCCTGATTAAAAATCCAGTAGATAAACCTGATCTTGAAAATTTTTTTAACTCTTCATATTCATCTACATCAACAGCTACACAGATTCTTTGTAAGTTTTTGTTCATAATGAATGGCAATATACATAAGTAGTATATCAGATAGTTATAACTTTAGATTATGAATGGCAAAAAAAGAAAAAGAAAAGAAACAAAAGAAAAAGAATATAATAATATTATATATACTTTTATATTATATATACTTTTTTATAGAGTATATAAGTAGTTATATATAGATAATTATATTATATATACTTATATTAATATAATGAATGGATTTTTCAATAATTTAATTATATAGCATTAGAAACAACCTCTTGACACATATGATGTCATGCTCTAATAATAAATAATAGTTAGTCAGTATGAATGGCAAAAACCAAAATTACCATGTTTCTTGATCCAGACCTCATTGAATGGCTCGATCAGAACAGAGATGAAGAAACATCAAGGTCAGCTTATCTTAGGATCTTGATTAGAAAGGATATGAAAACGAAGTCCAGAAGAAAAAATGCTCCTGTCTTATCTACAGATGTTTTCAGTTCTCCAGAAATTACAGCAGATTTAATACCTGATGATCTAAAAGATTATGCTGATCTGTTAATTGAATGGTGGAGCATCAGATATAAAAATAAGGGAACTTGCTCTACAAGCGTTGCTAACCGCATCTTTAACAAGTTAAGGTCATTTCCTACACAAGATAGAAAACAAGCTCTTGAGAACGCTATAGCAGGTGGCTGGAAGGATTTATTTCCAATCAAGAAGTCTAAGTTTGAACAGGAAGCAGAAAATGTACCAAAGCCAAATTATTTTAAAGCTAGTGAAAATGAATTACCACCTACACTTGCTGAACTTGGCAAAACTGCTAAAGAAATGATGGAGGGTCAATAATGAGTTACAAAGAAATGCAAAAAATGTATAACGCTTATGCTCTTTGGAATACTAAGTTTGGTGGTGCTTACACGATATCTATTCCAAGATATAAAGGTACAAGCAACAATATTCCTTCACATATCCAGACTTATGAAGTTTGGACAAACCTTCCAAAAAACACATCAAAATGAAAACTATCGAACTACTAAAACCACTTGCTATCTTCAGAGATCAGGAGACTCATAAATATTATGATGAGACTAATGAGAGATGGCTTGCTTTTTCTACAACAGAAGTATGTAATGAACTGACAGAAGAAGCCAAAGAAAATATTGAAGCCTATAGATATATATGGCAACCCAGAGGAGAAAAGGTGCATGAATGTCTCCAAGAGAAAATGCTTGGTAGTAATGATATTGATATGGGCGATTATGAAGAGATCGTTGCTCCATTGATAGATCATTATTTGTTCAAACATTTTGAACCGATGGCTGTGGAACTTATGATGTCTATACCAAATAAATCAGTTGGCGGTCAGCTTGATCTACTTGGATATGATACAGAAACTAAACAGATCAGATTACTTGATTTAAAAACTAAAGGTAATACTAAATCTGGTTTTTACAAACGTGAAAGAGAAGGAACAATAAAGATTCCAGAAATAGACAAGTATTGGAAAGAACCTTATTCAACTGATAAACAGCTTGGTTGTTATGTTGAGATGTTGAAACTAAACTATGGGATAACCCCAGATGTATGTAATACAATTTGGGCTTACCCAGAAGTTTGCATTGTTGGTGCAAATCAACCTACTGAAAGATGCGAAGCTGCATGGCAGGAAGCATGGACAAAGTTTGAATCAAAACAGGAGTTATTTTAATGTCATTTGATAAATTAACAAGTTTTTTCAGAAGAGACTTGTATCCTTATTGCTTAATGAGAGCAAAGGATAAAATTGGTGGTTATGTAATTTTAAATAGAAAATATCAACCGCTATCTTTTTCAATTTATGGAAGTAGAGATGATTACACTATTTCTCCAAACATAGGAAATGAAGGTCAAAAACACGTTTGGTATGAAGATATGCCTTCTTATGTAAGGATAAAAAAATTAACAAAAAAAACTAGAATCTTTTTAAGTTGGGATAATGATGATAATAAAGATCAGGTTTTTCTTTATGCAGATCACATATTACCCACAAAAAATAAAACAAATTGGGATAAATATTCTGAGAAATTATTTAAATTAGGACAGCTACAAACAACTTTTAAATAGGAGAAATCAATGCCACAATTTCCAAGTGATCCATACGAAGGTCAGGTCTTTTATGATCCTGACTCTGATACAACATATGAATTTTGGATTCCAAGAAAAGATGATGAATTTTGTAAAAAATTAAACATCAAAGCTAAATGGATTGTGAAAAGTTTTGAAAGTGAATGTGTAAGTAATTTATTTTCAAAAGATGGAAAGAACAGATACTTTGCATATAACAAACTCATAGACCAGTTTGGCTATACCAAAGAACAGATTACTGATCTTATGGAAGAACTTAAACAATGAGATATATACTTGATGTCTCAGGGCATGATCTAAAACTAATTAGAGCCTCTATTGTTAACTTTCAAAGGTCATTAGAGTTATCAGATCAGGCAGAATTTGATACCTTGATTGATGATCTTGATGAATGTTTTTTTAAATTATCAAGAATGAAAAAAGAACAACTTAGCAATAAGATAAAAAGAAAATGGGGTAATAAAAAATGAAATGTTTTTATAGAGAACTAGATAGAAGAAAAAAGTATCTTATTGCAAAACTGCATAATGAAGTAGGTCATCTTGGAGACTTATGGTTTCAGCACCAGATAACTGATGCAGAATATTGTTTGAGAATACAAGAGTTAGATCAACGGATTGCAGATTTACAAGGATGACAAATCCAAAAAAGCGTAAAGGAGATAAAGCTGAAAGAGAAGCAGCAGAACTTTTAACAGAAGTTACTGGTTTTAATTGTCAAAGAAATTTATCAGCAGGGATTCCTGGAGATGTTGGAGATATTCATGGTGTACCAAACTGTGTAATACAGGTAGCTGATTGGAAAGATAAATCTCAAGCCTGTCTTGTTAAACCTAGAGAAGTGGAAGTGCAGAGAGAAAATGCAGGTGTAGACTTTGTTGCCAGTATGGTCAGGTTTAGAGGAGGACAATGGCGAATGGTGTTGACCCCAGAACAATTCAACACTTTGTTACAGGCTGCCTTGCAGTAAACATTATATAAGGTATATAATTTAATAGTTTAGTACATTAAACTAATGACCACAAAAGAAAAGCCTCAGACCTTATCTGAAGCTCTTGCTATCTTTCAATCAAAAGTTAAGTCTGCTGATAGAACAGGTACAGCAAAAGAAACAAGAAGAGACAAAAAAGGAGTATCTACTACTACTGAACGTAAGTATTCGACTTTAGAAGATGTCCTCAAAGCTCTTCAACCTGCAACTGAATTAGGTATTTCACATACTCAAACATTTGACGTTATACCTTTAGAGTCAGGGCAAACACTTACAGTTTGTATAACAACTCTTTACTTCAAGAATGAAAAACTTGAAAGTAAATTACCTTTGAAAGAACTTAAAGGTTATAACATCATGCACGATCTTGGTATATCAATCACATATACCAGAAGATATGCTCTTGGTGCTGCTTATGGTATAGGTTCTGAGATTGACGATGATGCCATGTCATTGAATCAAGCACCTGCAACTGAACCAGGTTCAAGCAGAACACCAACTAAAGCAAATCAAAAACTTGAGCCTGTATCAGAACAAGCCAAGAAAAATCCCCCAATCACTACTGAAGCTAGAACTCTTATTACAGATCAGCTTAAGGAGTTAATGAAAACCAATCCTGATAAAGCAAAAGAAATTGTTGCTTCTTTCTGTAAAGAGTTCAATGTTCCTAGACTTTCTGGATTTATTACAGAAGCTCGACATGGTGAGTTTCTAAGTCATGCTATATCAAAGATAGCTGACAACTAATGACATCAGAAGAAGCTGAGTTCTCTGGTCAAGAGATTATGAGACAACTTGAACAAAGACGAGCAGATCAGCGTAAAGATTGGAACAGAAACGTATTTGGGGTGCGTACCAATGATGATCTTGCTTCTTTAATCAGAGAGCATTGTAAGTCGAACAATCTCTCTATAAATTCATTTCTAAACAATTTACTAAAAGATTTTTTTAATTATGGCTGACTTTAATCCAGCACTTTCTCTACCTATCAAATGGTCAATAGGAGAAGATAGATTCAATGACGATGATGAAGCAAAAGTGTTGACTCTCACAATACCAGTTGCATCTCTTGACCAATTCATAGATCATTTAAAAGCACTAAGTTACACCAAACAAAAACAGGGCGAGGTCTATGACTTTAAAAAGAAAGAGAAAGTTAAAACTCAATGTATATATGTCAACGCTAAAGGCTTGGATGGGCAGTACGGATTATTTGGTAACATTAATCCACAAAAAATAGAGGATGCACCAACAACAGATGAACTTCCCTTCTAAAAGAAAAGATGAATATTTAATTAGAGATCCTAACCTAAATATTCATTTCAAAATAAAAAATGGTGTACGCTACTGGCTTACACCACCTCCTTCTAATTACAAAAAATGACACCAGTAAAAAAATCTATAGAAAAATTACGCAAATTAAAACAAATTAGACGTAAAAACTTAGAGAGCAATTTTTTAGAAATCCAAATGAAGGGAATGGATCATTATGTTTTTATAAAGGAAAATGGTAAAGCACAGGTAATTTATGATGAAGGTCGTTGGGTTACAGAACATATAAGAACTGCAATCCTTAAATTTAATTATGAAATAGATAAAATTGATAAATTATTAATTAAAGATTTTACTGATGAAGAGATTAGGGAATATGAAAAAACTTCTTTATCCGATTAGTTTTCTTTTCTTTTCTTACTTCTTTGATAACAGCAGCAGCTTCTAATTCAATCAATCTATTTAACATAGAAGCTAAAAATACATCCTGTTCCAGTTTATGCCTGACCAAATGAGTACAATATTTTTTTATATCAATTACATCGTTACTAGCCATAATTTCTCTACAACGCATTTCCACATCTAACTTCATTTCTAAAGGTGCTGGCTCAATGTCGATATTGAGAAATTTAGTTATTTTCATGATGTAGGAAAAAGTTGTTGTTCTAAAATTTCAACTGCTTTATCATCAAGTGTATTTGTAGTTTGTTTTGCGATTGATTTTAATAAATCTATGACCAATCTCTTGACAGCAGTTGTTGTTAAAAAGGTCATTAAGATTGGTTTTAGAATCTTATACATGGAATAAATATGTGTTACTTTCCAAACATAGCTAAAATGCTAGTATTAGACAAGAATCTTAACTTTCATGGTTGAAGAGAAAAAGAAAAATGCTTTCCAAAAACTTAAGGAAGGTTTAGATGACAAAGAAGAACAACTAGCAATTATTAGTTTGTTTGTCAGATTAGGTGTTGTCGTTTGGAGTGGTTTTATAGTTAGCCTTAACTATATTGAACTACCAGGATATAGCAACGAACCTAAAGACATTACGTTCCCTGCAAGTCTGCTGACGGCTGCGATTTCTACATTTGGGATTGAAGCATCAAGAAAAAATGGTAGTAAGAAAGACGATAAGGTTGCCACACAAGATGGTATGGTTCAGACTATAAGGGTAATAACACCTATTAAAATAGAAGGTGCTGAAGTAATCGACCCCAAACCTAAAAAATGAAAAAGCTACTTCCATTATTATTACTTGTACCAATGTCACCAGTTCTAAGTGACATCAAGCAAGAATTTGTGACATCTGCCCAAATTACTGTAGATATGCCATACGTTGTTACAAATAAGGTAGGAACTACATAT
>VTLG01001154.1_pt1 | contig 17377 bp, 28 predicted proteins | sample 4694571 | NCBI WGS metagenome assembly VTLG01 (sample SAMN12604809, study PRJNA352737) | marine metagenome | biome: ENVO:00000447; feature: ENVO:00000209|ENVO:00000569|ENVO:01000036; material: ENVO:00002151; isolation source: viral sequences binned using virsorter ...
ATTAATTAAAGCTAAAAAAGACTTCGGGTGGACTAAAGACTACCAACCATTCACATATACTAATGACGCAGAAAAGTTATCTGGCTGGTATGAGTTCAAAGCGGAAAAATTACATAATAATTAATTTATCCGTTTACAATTAAATTTATATATAATATAATGAACTTAAATCTGACGGAGATTTAGTAAGCTCTTAGATTTACTGCTGAGTTAACTACTGTGTGGCTTTCCCACATTTTAGCGTCGGTGACTGATTGGGGTTTCAAACGCCACTGATCCCTCTACTTGTATACTATAGTTGTAGAGACATAGTTGGTGTTCCCTGCAATTGGGTTCGTGAGCTTACATGTTCCAGACCCTGTGGATGATTGGTGAGGCCGCGGATCCGTATGTCCCAACTCCACCGCGTCTGGGTTTAGAGAGAAGAGGTATATATGGTAAACTTAGTAAATAAAGATTGGAAGCCGTATAAGACTAGACCGAGGTTCTCTGAGCGAGCTGTAACAAATCATGGTTTATGTATTTGGCAGTTAAATAAAATGCTTAGAGGTACAGGTTATAAAGTCGAACGGGAATGGCAATGTAACTCAGTTGTGGAATTGTTATTAGTTCCCACTGGTTATAAGAAAGTTCCATTAATCGATCCATTTACAGGATACTGGTATGTTAGATTATTCCCTAGAGAAAAGACTTTAGAGAAGTGGCAGAAAACCATTAATAATTTAATGACTCGTCCTGTATCGAAAGAATGGATTATCGATATATGGAAAAAGAAGAATCAGAAATATTATCGCACTTATAATAATAAACCTGATTGGAAAAACATAAAAGGTGCAGCAAATAAACTTTGGAGAATACATTATGGGCGATCGAGTAAGTGTTTCGTTTAAAGATAATAACGGAAAAGAATCTGTAAGTATTTACCACCATTGGGGAGGTAAATCTTTTCCTGCTCTTGCAAGACACTGGTTTAAAGAGCATTACAAACAACCTGAACATCAAGGAATATACGCAAATAAAGTCGTAGTTCAATTTCTTGCATGGCTCGGGAAACATGATAAATCAACTGATAGCATTGATATTGTAGAAAAAGGTTTTGATGATTCAGATAATGGACATTATACTATATTCACAATTGATGGTAGAATGACAAATGGTTCTGGAGAATATATCGAGTAAAGTATTAATGGTTTTGCTGTTACTACCTTTTGAGGAAACTTTTAAGGTAGACAGCAAGCTGTGGATATACAAAATCCATGTTCCTAGTTGCGAATACAATATTCACGAACACACAAAATACCACGAAGATATAAATAAGCATGAACTAGTTATAAAGGGAAAGAAATATCAATTAGTTGGAACAATATGTTAATTATTCCGTTTACATTTAATTTTTTTTATTATATTATTTATTCAGGATATAGGGAGTTATTCCAAATCCTGTCGACTATTAAATCAATGGGAAGGGGAAAGCGAGAGTGGAACCCTTCCCGAAATAGAGAATGATGAGAACAAAAGAAAAGTGGTTATATTTATTTAAAGACCCAAATCTAGATTTAGATGCTCAGCAGCGTCATTTAGATACTCGTCTACCAAAGCAAGCTTTAGGTATTGCTAAGATACTTAAAAGATTAGGTGCTATTAAGAGACTAGAGTTATTAAGTGAAATGCAGAGTGTTATTAGAACTAAACAGAAAGGTGGAGCTAATAGAATTTTAGCTTATTACCAAGGGTTATTAACTAAAAGGAATATAATAGAAGTAAGAAAACAGCCTGACTAATAGAGAGGAGTACAAATGGCTAACGTAAGAGGAAAAGAGATAGACAATACGCATTTAAGTATTGAACAAGCAGAGGCCCGAGGTTTTATACACAGGGATTATATTGCACATTGTTTAAGATGGACACATGTAGCAAAGTATTTACATTTACAAGCAAGATATAAATCAGCAAGAATTATAGATATAGGATGTGGTAAAGATATGCCACTAGTTAGAATGCTATACACTAGTAGATTAGCTCCTTCAAAATATTTAGGTATTGAGTATAATAAAATGGAGATACCTGATATGTTTAAGAACTCTTCTTTTAAACCTGATTTAATTTCAGGAACTGATTTCACAAAGATAGTACCTGGTGAGGTGCCTGGTGGATTACAATATAATTATAGCACGTGTTTCGAGGTCTTAGAACATGTTGAACCTATTAAAGCAATAGAGATATTACAACATTTACCTAAGTTTCTATCAGAGAACTCTGTATCATGGTTTTCAACTCCTTGTTGGGATGAGAAAGTCGGTGCTGCCGCTAATCATGTTAACGAAATGAAGTATCAAGCATTTGGCTCTTTACTAGAGGAAATGGGATACAAGATACTAAACCATTGGGGAACATTTGCTTCAATTAAAGATTATAAAAAACAATTAAATGGATTAGAAGATACATTTGCTAAATTAAGAGAGTACTACGATTCTAATTATTTAGCAACAATATTTGCACCACTATTTCCTGAGTATTCAAGAAATTGTATTTGGGAAACTCAATATGTAGGTAAATTAACAAATGAGGAGAGACAATTTCCTCAAATAACTAAAATAGAAGGAAGGTTAGGTAGTTCAGAGAGATGGCGAGAAATAACAAAATGCGTAGACTGCGTCCGGGATTATTTAAAGACATAGTCGCGTTTCATAAGAAATTTAAACTAGGATATGCAGGACCTCCTAGAAAATTAGAACTTGATATAGCAAGAGCTAGATATAGACATCAATTTGAAGAGCTTCAAGAGTTATCTAAAGCTATTCACACTGGGGATTTAGAGGGAACTTTAGACGCTTTAGTAGATATAGTTTATGTTGCAATAGGAACTGCTTATTTAAGTGGATTAGATTTTGATGAAGCATGGAAACGTGTTCATAAAGCAAATATGAAAAAGATTAGGTGTGCAACAAAAAGATCACCTATAGATATTGTTAAACCAATTGGATGGAAAGCTCCTAACTTAAAAGACTTATGCAAATAATAGTATTAGATGGACCGGATGCCGTAGGCAAAACAACAATTGCCAAGGAATTTATTAAGAAGTATCCTAACACTAAATATATTCATAACACTTATCGATGGAAAGATAAGATATTTGATTACCACACAGCTGTTATGAAGCTAGCAGGGAAATGGGCTCAGACACACAACGTTATCATAGATAGATGGTGGCCTAGTGAAGCTTGTTATGCTAGTGTATATAGAAATACTAGCGCGTGGCCATTACAAGGGAGGTTCCATGAAAGGTTAGCTCTTAAATATGGCGTTGTTTATTTATTGTGTTTACCTGATCAGAATACAATAGATAGACACGCTGAAATGAAATTAAAACGTGAAGAGATGTACGAGAATATAGAAGACTTATGTGATATTTATTATAAGTTATATTATGGAGATATAAATCATAAAGACAAGGGTAATTACATTGATAAGTTAATACTATCTGGAGGAGTTAAAGATATTCCTTATTATATACCATATACAATCGAAAGATGGGGAGCTCACTTAGATACATTCTTAGACTTAGTAATGCATGTCGCAACTGAAATGAGAGATACTCAATTCCAAGACGCTTTACATCATACTGAGTATAATATCCTAGGACATTCTAAATTTGCTAAAGCTATGTTTGTAGGTGATAGAGTTAATCCTAAATATAGAGACATATTTTGGCCATTTTTTGAGTATGGAAATTCATCATTATATCTCACTGAAGCTTTACATGACTTGTGGATTAATGAAAGAGATTATATGTGGACGAATGCTTATGATAAAGACGGTAAAGTTGATCTTAAGTATGCTGAACTTGCCCAAGAGCGGGGTATAGAGCTCATTGCCCTAGGAGAGAATGCTTTACGTGCATTAAAAGGTAAGAAATTAGAGGCAGATGAGATTATTCGGCATCCATCGTACTATAAACGGTTTAATGGAACTAAAAATCGTGCTATAATAGAGGACTTAAAAGGAGTATTATGTTAAACGGATATACTGCTAATGATGAGTGGATAAGAACTCTTGCTGCTATATTAAAGAATAAGAAAAATATAGACCCTAGAGGATTGGAAACTTATGAAGTACTAAACCATTCAACATGTGTCGACATGACACAACCTATAGTTACATTTCAGAACAGATGTATGGGAACAGATATGCATAAATTTATGCCTGCTGAAGCTGCATTTATCTTAACAGGTAGAAATACAGTTGGAATGATTTCTAAATATTCTAAATTAATAACTACATTTTCTGATGATGGTTATTTCTTTAATGGGGCTTATGGTCCGATGTTAATAAGACAATTTACATATATAGTTGATGAATTAATTAAAGATAAAAATACAAGACAAGCTGTTGCAACTATCTGGGATCCAAATCCTAGACCTAGTAAAGATATTCCTTGCACAGTTTCAGTTCAGTTTATTATAAGAGAAGACAAGCTTCATTGTATTGATACGATGAGGTCTAGTGATGCATGGTTAGGTTGGCCGTTTGATATATTTAATTTTAGTATGTGTTCGGCATTTATCTCCCTCTTATTTAAGTTACGAACTGGCTATGCATTACCACTAGGCAATATCTATCTAAATGCTACAAGTCAACATTTATACGAAAAAGATTATGCAAAAGTTATTAAGGTTTTAGAAAATCCTAAAACGTTGGGATATCCACCATTTGATATTAATCAATTCGATCATCCTAAAGAATTAACTCAATGGTTAATTGATCATGCAGAAAAGGGAACTCTAATCAATTATCCAGAGACAGTACCAGAGAGAAATATTTATGACCCAGTTCCCGGCAATTAATGAGAGACCTAATAAAACAACTTACTTCCTGGCTATGGCAAAACTTGTGTCGACTCGCGGCACGTGTAAGCGTCGTAGGTGTGGTTGTATTTTGGTCGATAGTGCTGGTCGTGTGCTTGCTACGGGTTACAACGGTAATGGGCGAGGACAAAAACATTGTATTGATGCACCATGCGAAGGAGCAAAATATAAAAGTGGAGAAGGACTTGAAAAGTGTGAAGCAATCCACGCAGAACAAAACGCTATTTTACAATGTAAGGATACTGAACTTATTGAGAAAGCTTATATCACTTTAAGTCCTTGTGTGACTTGTGTAAAGCTATTATTAAATACGTCCTGCAAGGAAATCGTCTTCCTTGAGGAATACGTGAATAAAGACGCAGAGAGGATATGGAAGAATGCCAATAGAATATGGAAACCAGCAGCTACCGCTTTGGAAGCCGGAGTCGAAGTGGACAGCACCACAGGATTTCCCAAACTTGTCTTCAGCAAAACTGATCGCATTTGATTGTGAAACTTATGACCCAAATTTATTAACTAATGGACCAGGAGGAATAAGAAAAGATGGACGACTTATCGGAATCTCTGTGGCAACAGACACAGGATTTAGAGGATACTTCCCGTTCGGGCATGCGGGTGAGGGCAACCTCAATCGTAACCGTGTCTTACAATGGGCAAAAGATCAACTCGAAACACCAATTGACAAAGTGGGAGCAAATATCCTTTATGACTTGGAATGGCTTAAAACTGTCGGTATTAATGTTAAAGGTAATTTATATGATATACAAGTCGCAGAACCTCTCATTGATGAAGAAAGAAAAGAAGGGTATTCTCTCCAAGTTCTTTCAGAAAGATATTTAGGTAGAGGTAAAGACGAATCTTTACTACAAGCTGCTGCTCAAGCATATAATATCGATCCTAAAAAAGATATGTGGAAATTACCACCTCATTATGTAGGTGAATATGCAGAGATAGATGCAGTTAATACTTTAGAAATATTCAAGAAACAATTAGTTATACTTAAAGAACAAGATTTAATGGGTATCTTTAAACTAGAGACTGAACTTATTCCTTTAATATTAGAGATGAGATTTAGAGGAGTTAAAATAGATATTGATAAAGCTGAAAAACTTAATAAAAGATATAAAAAAGAAGAATCTAGATTATTAAAGTATTTAAGAGAATTTGCAGGATTCCCTGTTGAACCTTGGAGTAATCAACAATTAGGAGTTGTATGTGAACGTAATAAGATATGGTTTCCTCAAACACAAGCTGGAAATCCTTCTTTTACAGGAGACTTTTTAGAATCTAGTAAAGAAATGTTTCTTACTTCTGTTGCTGAATTTAGAAAAGTAAATAAGATGAGAAGAGACTTCATAGAAAAAGTATGTCTTAATATGAATGTTAATGGACGTATTCATGCTCAATTTCATCAATTAAGAAGAGATTCAGATGGAACGAGAACCGGGAGATTTAGTTCTAGTAACCCTAACTTACAACAAATACCAGCAAGAGATGAGTACTGGGGACCTTTAATTAGATCGTTATTCTTACCTGATGGACCTACAGAACATGGTAAATCTCATGGGAGAAATCAATGGTTTAGATTAGATTACAACCAACAAGAACCTAGAATGTTAGTACATTATGCTAGGTTAAGAGCAATTAGAGGATCAAAGGAAGCTTGTAAAGCTTATCATGAAAAAGATGCAGACTTCCATACATTAGTTGCTGAAATGGCAGGTATAAAAAGAAAAGTTGCTAAGACTATAAATTTAGGAATTATGTACGGAATGGGAACTTATAAATTAAGTCAAATGCTTGGTTTAAGCTACAATGATGCCACAATTCTGCTCGAAAAATACCATGAAAAAGTCCCATTTGTTAAGGGGCTATCACATGAAGCTAGTAAAGCAGCAACGTATCGTGGCGAAATTAAGACATTACTAGGAAGAAGACGACACTTTCCTTTTTGGGAACCTTCTGATTCAACTTTAAAATGGCCAAACAAAGAAATGCCATTAAGAAGAGAAGATGCAGAAAATATATGGAAAGGTAGACCTTTAAGAAGAGCGTATACTCATAAAGCTTTAAATGCTTTAATACAAGGAGCATCAGCAGACTTAACTAAGAAAGCAATGTTAATGTTATATAAAGAATTAAAAATAGTTCCGCATATACAAGTACACGATGAAATAGATATAACTCACGCAGATAATCCATTCATAAAAAATGTCGTAGAGATAATGGAAAATTGTGTTTCACTAGAAGTTCCATTAAAAGTATCTGTAGAAAAAGGTCGTTCTTGGGGAGAAGCAAAATAATGTGGGTGTTTACTAATCACGGATTTTATAGTATAGTAAAAATTCTAGATACAAACCCAGAGAAATTCTGGATTAGGTCTAGGCGTAGAGAACATTTAAACACGTTTTTTAGCGAGGAGAGAATACTAGAATCGTATGGAAGTGATTATCAATACCGCGTTGAAATTAACAAGGAAGAATTAAGTGAAATATTTTCTTATCTACCACAAGAAATTGATTACACTAATTTTAAAGATTCAATTAAAGATAAACCATTACAACACGCAGCTAAACTTGTTTGGCTCGGGGTCTATGGAGCGTTAGATGAGCGAGAAAGACCTATGGCAACTAATAAGAAGGAACGTTCCTGGTCACCTGTTAAGGATAGAGAACCTAATAGGAGCAGGGATTCCGGATTGTCATCTGACAAACAAGGGAAAACAGGTGTGGTTAGAATTGAAGATTGGAAAAGGAAATAATGTACAATTTCAAAATTCACAAATTGCATTTTTTAATGAAGCAAAAAAACATGGCTCTAACTGTAAAGTACTTATGCGGAAAAATGACTTATTATACCTTATTAACAGTGAAGTCATTATTAATTCTGTTTACAAAAGTATTAAAGGTGATAGAGTGTCAATTAATATCAATGAACTATCTCAGGCATGGATATGGGGAATGCCGTGGAAGTGGACTGAGATTACTCAAAGGATATATGAATAGAGAGTAGAATGGCAGTATTTGTAGTACAAGAGGTTCCGAATAGAAACGTGCTTCCTGCACAAAAGTATGGTGAACTTATTTTATGTTTACCACCAGGAGATGTGGTCTTATCAGCAGCCCCTACAGTTAGTCGTCTACGTAAAAAGTTAAAAGACTACAAGGATGGAGATTATATTCTAACTATGGGCGATCCAATAGCAATAGCATTAGCCGGAGCAATAGCTAGTGATATTAATAATGGTAATGTACAATTCCTTAAATGGGATCGTCAAGAAAGAGTATATTATCCAGTTAAAGCAAACATATATGGAAGGGCAGCATGATACTAAAAGACAAAGTAATACTAGAAAAAGACAATAAACAAACTGTCTCTAATAATGAGATGGTTGAGGTATCTGAATTAGTTAGTACTATTCAAGATACACAAGATCAAATAGATGAAATAGAAGAAAAGCTTAAAGCTAAGAAAGAAGTTTTTAGAAGATTAACAGAAGAAGATCTTCCTAATAAATTTGCTTCTATGAATTTATCTAAATTAGAAATGGAAAACGGTGATAAAATAGAAATTAGACCTATATATCGTGGTCATATAAGCGTTAAAAATAGAAATGAAGCTTTTAAGTGGTTAAGACAAAACAACCATGCAGACTTAATTAAAAACGAAATTAAAACCACCTTTGGTAAAGGTGAAGATGTTAAGTCTATAGAGCTTAAGAAAATCCTGAATGATACAGGAATAAGTTTCACTGATAAGGAGAGTGTTCACCCGCAATCTCTATCAGCGTTTATCAGAGAACAAACAGAGAAAGGTAAAGCCCTGCCTCATGATCTGTTGGGTGTACATATAGGGCAAACAACTAAAATAAAGAGAGGAGAATAGCATGTCAAATCAAGTTGCTACAAAAACAACTGGCGCTTTGGCAAAAATAAATTTTGCAGAGGACGCCAACATTGGTCTTGAGAAAATGACAGCTCAAGATCTAGCTATTCCTTTTCTTGCGTTGATTCAAAAGACTAGTCCACAGATTGAAGAAATCGACGGGTGTAAACCTGGAATGATCTTTAATACTGTTAGCGGTAAAGTCTATAAAGAGTTAATTGTACTCCCTTGTGGATACAAAAGATCTTTTGTAGAATGGACACCAAGAGAAAAAGGCGGCGGTTACGTTGGTGAACACCAACCCGGCGATAAAATTACTCTTAATCCTCGTAATGAACGAGGGGAAATAGTTCTTGAGAATGGAAACATATTAGTAGAAACAGCATATCAATTTGTTCTTGCTTTAGACGGCAATCATACAGAGACTGCTGTTATTAGTATGAGTTCAACTCAATTGAAAAAAGCAAGAAGATGGAACAGTATGATGATGGGATTAAAAGTTCCACATCCAAACGGTACAATGGTAACTCCTGCATCTTTCAGTCACAAGTATAAAGTTAAAACTGCGGCTGAAAAGAACGATAAGGGATCGTGGTACGGCTGGGATATTACAATGTTAGAACCAGTTAAGGAAACCAATCTGTATCAAATGGCAAAAACGTTTGCTGGTAGTGTACGAAGCAATGAAGTTAAAGTTGCTCCACCAAGTAAAGAAGATACAAAACCAAAGAACGACTTTTAAGGTTAAAGGCCGGTTATGGAGAATAGATTTAGTTCTCTCTTTGCCGGCCTTGAACGAGCCCACGGTACATACGAAATAAAAGATTCCCGTGCCGATGGTAAACTTACGGGCAAGGCCATTACAGTCAGAGAGAATGTGACATTACAACTTTGGAAAGATCACCTAGCAGGTGTCAAAGGGCTAGGGATTATTCCTATTAATGATGAATCCAAAGTAAAATTTGGAGCCATTGATGTTGATGAATACGCAGATTTAGACTTAAAAGAATTATCTAAAAAATTAGAAGATTTAAAATTACCTTTAATACCTTGCAGATCAAAATCAGGAGGAGTACATTTATATCTCTTTTGCAAGGAATGGGTATCAGCACAATTAGTTAAAACAAAGTTAGAAGAATTATCAGCAGCATTAGGATTTGGTGGATGTGAAGTATTTCCTAAACAAATTCAAATATTAGCTGAAAGAGGAGATGTTGGTGGTTGGATTAACATGCCTTACTTTAATTGCAATGACACAAAAAGATTTGCAATATCACATGGTAATAACTTATCTCCTGAACAGTTCTTAGAGTTAGCAGAAAAAAATCTATTGGACTCCAAAGCAATAGAAAAGCTTACGGTTGAGGTTAACTCTGAGTTAAAAGAGGGACCACCTTGTTTGCAACATTTGACACAGCAAGGATTTCCTGAGGGAACTAGGAATAATGGACTTTTTAATATGGCTGTCTATGCTAGAAAAGCTTTTCCAGATAACTGGCAAGCTATGGTAGAGAGTTTTAATATTAAGTTTATGGATCCTCCATTAAAGAGTACTGAGGTTCTTGAAGTAATTAAATCAGCTTCTAAAAAGACTTATCAGTATACGTGTAGCCGGGCTCCTATTGCACCACATTGCAATTCATCAGTCTGTAAGTTACGAAAGCATGGGATCGGAAACGATGGACGAATGCCGGCTATACACTCTTTAACTAAATACAATTCAAATCCTCCTATTTGGTTTTTAGATATAGAAGGTAGTGGTAGAATAGAATTAGAAACGGATGATTTACAAAATCAACGTAGGTTTCAGAAGAGATGTATGGAAAAACTCAATATGATGCCTACAAAAATGAATGATAATTCATGGAATCAGCTTATTAATCATTTATTTGAGAACCTAAACGTGATAGAAGCTCCTATAGACGCTAGTTCTATTGGGCAATTATTTGAGCTTATTGAAAGGTTCTGTACCAGTAGAGCACAAGCATTGAGTAAGGATGAAATACTGCTTGGCAAACCGTGGACCGAGGATAACAAGCATTATTTTAGGATTTCAGATTTGATGGCGTTCTTTGATCGTCAACATTTTAGAGAGTTCAAAGTTCATCAAGTAACTTCTCTCTTAAAACAGCGAGATGCTGAACACCATTTCTGGAATATAAAAGGTAAAGGAGTTAATTTATGGTCGTTACCTGCTTTTGATAAACAAGATAGCGGGCATGATGTACCTAAGGATGTAGAAGATGACAAAGAAGAAGTACCGTTTTAAAAGAAAACCTGGAATGACTGAAGCAGATACTTATGCTAATGTTGAAGTTAGTTGGATTGATATTGTTTCTGATGCTTCATGGTTAGAGTCCAAAGCTTTTGATAAAATAAAACCAGCTATGTGTAAGACTACTGGTAAGGTATATAATAGAGCTGGTGGTTGTACTAGAATATTTGCAGATTGGTCGTTAGACGATGATGGTAATATAGATTCCTACGGTAATGTAACAGTTATTCCTAACTCAGTTATAAAGGAGATTAAGGTTAAGAAATGACAATGACTAATAAAGATTGTTTAGACTTAGAAAAGCAAATACAAAAATTGCAGCAAGAAAATAAGGAGTTAAAACAAAGAGTAAAAGATCAAAAAGAAATAAGTCAAGGACACAGAAAAATTATAGGAGACACTTATAAAGAATTAGACAAGAGCAAAAAGAGAGAATGTAAATGCAACACAAAAACCTCAACATCGTCCTAGGACCTCCTGGTACTGGGAAGACTACTAAGTTATTAAATTTAGTAGAACAACATTTAAACGAAGGCATAAGACCTGAGCACATAGGTTATTTAGCTTTCACTCGTAAAGCTGCTGATGAAGCTGCTGAAAGAGCATTTGCTAAATTTAATTATACAAGAGAAGATCTTCCTTATTTTAGAACTATACATAGTTTATGCTTTCAACAATTAAATCTTAAAAGAAGTGATGTTATGACTAAAACTCATTATCAAGAATTAGGTGAGATGTTAGGACTAGAAGTAGATGGTGGTGTTGATATGGGGGAAGGTCAAGTCTTTGGTATGAGAACTGGAGATAAGTTATTCTTCTTAGAGAACATGGCTCGAGTTAAACAGAGAGATTTAAAAGAAATATACAATGAATATAATGATGATGATATTAATTGGTTTGAACTAGAGAGATTATCAAGAGCTTTAGTCTCATATAAAGAAAAGCGTAAGATTATAGATTATACAGATATGTTAATGAAGTGTCTTAAAGTTGCCACATTTCCTAAACTTAGAATCTTATTTGTAGATGAAGCTCAAGACCTATCTGCTATACAATGGAATATAATTAATGAAGTAGGGAAAGAAACAGAAGTAGTATATATAGCAGGAGATGACGATCAAGCTATATACAGATGGGCAGGAGCTGATGTTAATCAATTTATAAAACTAGAGGGTAAGAGCACAGTATTAAATAAGTCTTATAGAGTACCTTCTTCTATATGGGATTTAGCAACTAAATTAAGTTTAAGAATATCTTCAAGAATTAAAAAAGAGTTTAAACCAACAGAGGAAACAGGAGAAGTACGATGGTATATGGACCCAGAAGACGTAGATATAAGTCAAGGAACTTGGTATCTATTAGCTCGTAATGGATACATGTTGAATCAATTAGAGAATATATGTATTAAGAATGGTTACCCATTTACTATCGTAGGACGTAGGTCACCATTATCTTCTGAGGCTTTGCAAGCAATACGCTTCTGGACTCGTCTGTCCAAGGGTGAATCCATAGTGGGGAGCGGCATTAAGTTAATATATAAATATATGGTGACCCGCTGTCCGCGTGGAATTAACCCCGAAGGATACTATACCATATCCGACTTTAATTTAAAACCAGGAATTTGGCACGAACGGTTAAATAAAATAGATACAAAGAGAAGAGAATACTATATAATGCTGCTGAAGAGAGGAGAAAATTTAGATCAGGACCCTAGAATAAAAATTAGTACTATTCATGGTGTTAAAGGTGGTGAAGCAGATAATGTTATGTTATTAACTGATATAGCTCCACGTACTTATAGAGAGATGCATTCTCTTCCTGATGATGAAATAAGAGTATTTTATGTTGCGGTTACAAGAGCTAAGAAATCTTTACATATTGTTCAACCTAATACGAATATGTATTTTGAGCTTTAAAACCCGCTCCATAGATGAACATAGAGGACGATTATGAACACAATACATAGTAAGGTATACCCATTTAAAACGGAACCTTTTGAACACCAATTAAAAGCATGGTCCATGTCTAAGGATCAAGAGTCATTTGCTTTGTTCATGGAAATGGGAACCGGTAAATCAAAGGTTATATTAGACACAGCTTCTTATCTATATGATAATGGTAAGATAGATACATTATTAATAGTAGCTCCTAAAGGTGCTTATCGTAATTGGCATTTAAACGAGATACCTTCTCACTTAGCTAATCATATAATATATAGGTATGCTATATGGAGTGCTTCTCCTAGGAAAAAAGAAAAACAATACTTAGAAGATATTGTAAGAGCAGGAGATGAATTAAGAATAGTTATAATGAATGTTGAAGCATTTAGTAGTCCTAAAGGTGTTAAATGGGCAACAAGCTTTCTTAATACTAGTAGAGCTATGATGGTTATAGATGAATCAACAACTATTAAAAACCCTACAGCTAAAAGAACTAAAGCCATTATTAAGTTAGGTACTATGGCTAAGTATAGACGTATCCTAACTGGTGAGCCCGTGACGCGTGACCCATTAGACTTATATAGTCAATGTGAATATCTAGATGAGTTCCACCTAGGGTTCTCATCATTCTATACATTTAGAAATAGATATGCGATTATGGTTAATATGAACCTAGGTAATAGATCATTTAAAAAAGTAACAGGATTTCAAAGGATGGATGAATTAAACGACTTATTAAGAAAATTTAGTTTTAGAGTAAAGAAAGATGATTGTCTAGATTTACCTGAAAAAACTTATCAATACAGATATGTTGATATGACTAAAGAACAAGAGAAAGCTTATCAAGAAATGAAGGATATATGTATGACTACAACTAAAGATACTGTAGTTACTGTTCCTAATAAATTAGCTATGCTAGGTAAATTACATCAAATAGTTTGTGGTCATATAATAGATAATGATGGAAAGATTAGTTATATAAAGAATAATAGAATGGAGGCTTTATTAGAAGTTACAGAAGAAGTAGATAATAAGTGTATTGTATGGGCTTGTTATAGAGCTGATCTTAAGAATATAGCTGAACAATTAAGAAAGAAATATGGTGATGATAGTGTTGTAGAGTACTGGGGAGATACAGATGATAAACAAAGAAAAGAAAATATTAAAGCATTCATGACAGGTACACCTAAGTTCTTTGTAGCTAATCCAGCCACTGCTGGTTTTGGTCTTAACTTACAAGTTGCTAATACAGTAATATATTATAGTAATAGTTATAATCTAGAACATAGACTACAGTCCGAGGATCGTTGTCATAGGATAGGGCAGAAACGAAATGTGCACTACATAGACCTAACCACTTTAAAAACTGTTGATAACCTTATTATCAAAGCTTTAAAAGGGAAGAAAGATATAGCTAGACAAGTTATGGGCGATCAATGGAAGGAATGGCTTCGTTAAACCATTTAACCACATCAAATCCAGGACAGTTAGGTTTCTTAGGTTCAACGTCACAGTGACCAATAACTTTAGAATCAGGATATAGTTTTAATAACATTTGTATTGTATCTCTTAATGATTCAAATTGTCTAGGATCAAAGTCTGATCTACCGACCATACATACTCCGACTGATGTACCGTTAACTGCTCTTGCGTGAGCTCCTGATAATTTAATATCTCTTCCAGCTTCTACTAAACCATTACGTCTAATAACAAAGTGGTATCCTATATCACTCCAACCTCGTTCTTCAACGTGCCATTTTCTAATAGTAGCCATATCAACATCTCTATCATCTGGAGTGTCTGCGCAATGAATAACTATAGTATCTGTTTTTTCTCTAGGTATCATGTTACTTTACTTATAACACAAGATACAACAAAGTAAAATGATAAATAAGTTATTATTAAAAATTTAATTTTTTGTTTCAGATTATTTAGTGTAATCGCCGTATTTGTCTTTTACTATCTTAACTATTTTTGTTTCTCCCATAAATTCTTCTAAGATAGCGTCTATCTCTCCACAAGCCATTCTAACGTTTTGTGGGTTTACAGATCGTTCCACCATACGCTTCATCTTAAGACATGTACTCATCTTTTGATCTTTAACGTATGTGTGCTCTATTACTCCTCCCTGGTAAAACATGCAGAGAGCTATTACACCTTTAGTTATGGTTCCCATTTGCTCTTACCTTATCTTTAATTGATTCAATGTCGATTAATATCTTATCTACATCTTTTTGTAAACGTTCAATATTGACTTTATTATGCATCATAGACTCCATTTGAGATTGTATTTTTTCTATATCTTTAATAGAATCTTCAATTAAAAGAAACTGTTCAGAGTCCGCAGGCAGAGAACCGAGTTCTCCTCTTGGCCATTTAATAGAAAATTCAACAGCTCCTTCTAAATCTTTTAACATTAATTTGTTATCAGATTCTAATTTATTTATTCTTTCGATTACTCCAAAATATGCCCATACTCCAATTGCTACGGCTCCAACTATCGAGATCAGGTTTTTGATAGGCATTGAAACACCTGTCTCAGAAGACACCTTCATCTTCCTTGACCTCGGTATTTTTTATAACTTTTTTTCTCTTGTTTATTCATATTTTTCTTATGACGTCCAATACTAGGTTTTGTTCTTTTAACGTAGGTATTAACTCCCCACTTGGGCGCCTTTGCCATTATTTCTTTTTAATTATATCGGCTCCTTTTAATCCGTATATTGCTGATACTACACCAATAAACAGCGCTTGATACCAAAAAGGCATATTATTAAATTGTTCAAAAAACTTTTCTACTTTAGACATAATCTCTGGGTCATCACTAAAGATAGACCATATTAAGAGCATGACTGGAGCAGACACAAGGATCAACACAAATTCGTCTTTCCATCCCTGTTGATTATTAGTTATTACTGCTTTCTTATATTCTAATTCTCCTGTAGCCATACGTTCTGCATGTTTCATTTCTGCTACGGATTCGAGTTCCTTAGTTCGTCTTCTATTAGAAGCGATACTCATACCAGTCTTAATGATTCCTGGTACTAATTTTGCTGCGATATTAAGCCACATAAGTCCTCCTTTTTAAGGCCACCAGTTGAGTATACCACGAATTGCTAGGATTGTATAACAAATTTCCATCAATGTCCTGGCGATGTCCCCGTCCCTCGCGCCGGCATAAACCCATATCGCACAGGATACCATAGAAATAAGCCAGCCCCAATGTTGTATACTAGGGTTTGCTGTAGATAACAAATAAACAGCCAGTACTGCTAAGATAAATCCGATCCATCTGATCATAGTCCGGCCCTTCCATGTGTTATTTACCCCAGTATAAAATGCTTTAACAAAAGAACTAGTTCTGCGAAAACTAATATCCCCACTGTCCATATTATTTTATTGATATTTGATATTGATTTCTCTATGTGTGATAGATGATTTTCCTTGATCTGAGAGATTTCTTGATTTATTAACTTGATATCGCCTTTAACCTCAGTAACTTCAATTTTTAAATCTTGAATCTCTTTCATAGCGATTATAGTACGATTGTGTCGGCTTCTTCTTCTGTAAGAGGTTCTCCAGCAATTAACTTTGCTTTAGCACTTTCTCTTGGATCAACATAGTTATCCATTTCAGATTTTATTTCTGTCCAAGTTGGTATTTCGCCATCAAACATTTCTGTTTTTATAGCATCATACTCACTTTTATTACTTGGTGGATTACCAACATAACCTTTAAAATTTTCTTTTTTATTTACTATTGTATCAAATAATGCCATTTTATTTTTTCTCCATATTAAAAGTCTAACTCTTGAATTGTTATTTGTGATACTGTTTGCCCTACTCTAGCATCATCAGAGGCATTTGGACAAAATACAGTCGCTGGTCTTGTTGCACTAGAATTATTAGTATGCCAACCAATAACCCAATTTTTACTTCCTGTTCCATTAACCCCATCAACTACAAAATGTCCAGCCCAAGTATGAACATTAGTACTAGATGCACGATAATCCCAAGACCAATGTTCGTAAGTTGTAGTACCATCATAAGTAAAATATGTTCTACTTGCACCACTAGCATCCATAAAAAATACAAATTTATAATGAATTAATAATTTAGAATTTGCTTTTGCTTGTGTAAAAGCACCACTCATTAATGAAGTTGCAGAAGTACTACTAGACAAAGCAACCCTTGAATTTTGTTGGTAATTTGTAAAAGCTAAAGTTTTTCCGCCACTTGCCGCTACCCATTCTGGAGCATTAGCCGCCCCATTCATAGCTAATACTTGTGCCGCAGTTCCTTTAGCAAGTCTTTGTAATCCACTTCCATCACGATATAATATATCTCCCTGTGTAGTAAGTGTTGTTCCTACATCAGTACCATCAGCACCTTTAGCCGCAAGTTTAGTCCAAT
>VTLG01000218.1_pt1 | contig 17369 bp, 17 predicted proteins | sample 4694571 | NCBI WGS metagenome assembly VTLG01 (sample SAMN12604809, study PRJNA352737) | marine metagenome | biome: ENVO:00000447; feature: ENVO:00000209|ENVO:00000569|ENVO:01000036; material: ENVO:00002151; isolation source: viral sequences binned using virsorter ...
CTGAGAGTGATGGACTTCATATGAAGGTATTCCATAGAAATCATGGAATGTATTCCTCTGGTAACGTTGTTACATTGAAGGATGTTGCTTCTGATGTTTCTCCATCTACTCTAAGTGTTTCTATTTTAAGTAGCTCAACAGCAGATATCTCTATTGGTTCTACTGCTAATTTTGGATCATTTGAAAATATTTCAGTTGGAGCTACTAATCCTGGATTTGCTAAGATTGGTAATGAAATTATCAAGTATACTGGAGTTTCGGGAGCTACTTTAACAGGAATAAGTAGAGCACAGGATAGTACTATTGCTGCAAATCATGATCAGAGTGATCAAGTTTATAAGTATGAAGTGGATGGAGTTTCTCTAAGAAGAGTTAATACAAATCATAATTTAAATGAAGTAGGTGTTAGTGATCCAATTACTTTAGATTCTTATTATGTTAAGATTGATATGTCTACAAATGGTGAGAATAGAACAGGAGCTGCTGGTAGTTTACCAACACTTCACTTTAATAGTACTAAATCTGTTGGTGGAGTTAATGCTACTGCAACCTATAATATCCCATTTGAGGAAGTGATACCTACATTTAATGCTATTACTCCAGCTTCTACTAATATAACTGGTTCTATTAGAACAGTTACTGGAACTAGTATTGATGGAACTGAATCATCCTTTGTTGATAAGGGATATCAAGATATTACTATTAATAGACCTAATTATTTTGATTCTCCAAGAATTGTTGCTTCTAGAGTTAATGAAGAAACATATTTGGGTCAACTTCCTGGCAATAAGTCTCTATCTCTGAATTTGAATTTAACTACAGATAATCCAAAATTAACTCCAATGGTTGATTTGGATCAGGCATCAGTTAAGTTTGTTTCTAATAGAATTAACTCTCCTATAAGCAATTTTGCTACTAGTTATGAGGTTGATACAGTAGTTGATGATCCTTGCAGGTTCTTCTATGTTACTAATAATATTAACTTGGAGAATCCTTCCACATCACTAAAAGTCATTTTGGATGGTTATGTAAATACAGCTAGTGATTTAAGAGTATTCTATGCTCTTAATCAGAATGTTAATGTGAGTGAAGCAATATTTGTTCCTTTCCCTGGATATGATAATAGAGATCAAACAGGAAAGATTATTAACATGGCTGATAATAATGGAACTTCAGATAAGAATATTCAAAAATTAGATTCTTATTCTCCTGTGCCTTTATCTCAACAGTTCCAGGAATATCAGTATACTGTAGATAGACTTCCACCATTTAGTTCTTTTAGAATTAAGATTATTGGAACTAGTACTAATAGTGCTGCAGTTCCTAGAGTGAGAGCACTTAGGGTCCTTGCATTAGCATAATGTCATTACTGAGAGTCAAGGACCACGATGGTCTTTATAAAGATAGTTCTACAGGAGCTGTCATTAATAAAGACACTTCTGGTTATCAACAGTACATGGAAAATAGGAGTAAAATGCTTTCAGATAAAGAAAGATTGGATTCCATTGAAAGTGATATAAATGATATTAAATCTCTACTTCTTAAGGTTTTAGAATCAAATGGCCAATAAAAATATTACTTTTGATCCGAATGCTGGAGTGGCATATGGTGCTAACTTAACTATTAATACGGGAGCAACTTTTCAAGAGACTTTTAAAGTTAGAAATACAGATAAGACCAATTTTGATTTTACTGATTATAGTGGATCTTCTCAGATGAGGAAGAGTACTGGTACTGGATCTACTACTGTAGCAGCAGCAACTTTCACTGTAGGATTTACAAGTGCTGCAGCAGGAGAATTTAAACTTACATTAGATGCTGATGGTACTAATGAACTGGCTGGGGGAAGATATGATTATGATGTTTTAGTTAAAGCAGGGGGTGCTGATGATACCGTTCTTAATACAAGTATCGCTGTAGGTCAAACTGCAAGTGTAGGAGTTGTTACTTTTACTCTTAATAAAGTAACAAGTGTGGCAGTTGGTGATTCAATGTCAGTGGGAGCAGCACTTACTAATATTTACGTCTCAGGTGTTTCTGTAGATGCTAGTACTGTAACCATTGGGTCTGCTCATACTTATTCAGATCAAGTAGCAGCAGGAACCGCAGTTACTTTTACCAGAGCTGGCACAGCAGCATCAACCTATAGGATTGCCTCAGGCAATGTGTTAGTTCTATCAGGAGTTTCTTCTGCACCATCCTAAATATATCAAAGGATACCTGTGTTAAATGGCGCAACCTACCACACGAACCGAATTTAAAGACTATGTACTGAGGAAGTTAGGTGCTCCTGTCATAGACGTTAACCTTGCTTCGGAACAATGTGAGGATTTAATTGATGATGCCTTGCAACTATTTTATGAGAGGCATTTTGACGGTGTTTCACGATGTTATTTAAAATATAAAATAACTCAGGATGATAAGGATAGGGGTAGAGGACGTCCTCCTGGTGCAAGTCCTGCAGGTACTCAGACTGGTATAACCACTACTACTGTTACCGAAAGTATGCCTACTAAAGGTAGTACAGAATTTTCATGGTATGAAAACAGTAATTATATTCCAGTTCCTCCTCATATTATAGGGGTGGAAAAAGTAATGCAGTGGGATAACGCTCAATCCATAAGCGTTAGCAATATGTTTAGTTTTAAATATCAGTTATTTTTAAATGATATTTACTATTGGGGTCAAACTGATTTATTGTCATATTCTATGGCAATGAGTTATTTGGAAACAATGAATTTCCTTTTGAATACTCATAAACAAATGAGATTTAATCAAAGACAAGATAGATTATATTTGGATGTTGATTGGGATACTTTTGAAGTAGGTGATTTTATAATTATGGATTGTTGGAGAACTGTAGATCCAACTGATTATCCAAGAGTTTGGAATGATTCCTTCTTGAAACCATATGCTACTGCATTGTTTAAAAAACAATGGGGTCAAAATCTTATTAAATTCCAAGGTGTTAAACTTCCAGGAGGTATTGAGTTTAATGGAAGACAACTTTATGATGATGGGCAAAGAGAAATTGATGAGATTAAACAAAGTATGCTCAGTACTTATGAACTTCCACCTTTAGATATGATAGGTTAGTGCAATGGTACTTAATCCATACTTCCTCAATGGTTCCACAGCTGAACAAGATTTACTGCAAAATCTTATAGATGAGCAGTTGAAGATGTATGGCGTCGATGTATATTATATGCCTCGAAAATATGTTTCTAAAACTACGGTTATAAAAGAAGTTATTGAGTCAAAATTTGATGATGCTTATCCCCTTGAAGCATATGTGGATAATTATGAAGGTTATGGTGGTCAAGGAACTATCCTTTCAAAATTTGGAATTCAAGAGCAAGATGATCTTACTCTGATTATTTCTAGCGATAGATGGCAAACTTATATTCAACCTTTAATTAAAAATTTACCTAATATTGAATTAGCAACTAGACCTAAAGAAGGAGATCTTATATATTTTCCTTTAGGTGATAGATTATTTGAAATTAAGTATGTAGAGCATGAGCAACCTTTTTATCAACTGAAAAAGAATTATGTTTATCAACTAAGATGTGAACTTTACAGATATGAGGATGAGGTTATTGATACTGGAATTGATACTATTGATGATGAAATAGAACAACTAGGTTATATTCAAACTCTTACATTGATAGGATCAGCTACTACTGCTGCAGCATCTGTTTCTATTGCAAGTAGTGGTGCTATTAATAAACTTACCATTACTGATATGGGTGGTGGTTATACTATGCCACCTATTATTGGATTCTCTTCTGCACCAGCTGGAGGAACTACTGCTGCTGGTATTGCTTCTGTGACTACAGATTATGTTGGTTGTGATGGATTGAAGGGTGGAAAAATTGCAGCTATTCTCCTTACTAATGCAGGTGCTGGATATACAGAAGCTCCTATAATAACCATTCAAGGTGGAGGTGGTGCAGGAGCTGCAGCAACAGTTGGAATTGCTACAACCTTGGGAGCAGTTCAAACTATTAGTATTGCAAGTACTGTTGGTTCTGGATATACTGCCAATCCATCTATTTCCTTTGGTGCTCCTGGACTGGGAATCACTAATGCCTATGGTATAGCTCATGTCAATTCTGCAGGTATATTAACCACAGCATATATTATTGAGCCTGGAGTTGGATATACTGCTGCGCCAATTGCTACTATTACTCCTCCTGCTGGTTTAGGTGCCACTATGGGACAAGGAACCTTCCTATTTAATGAAGTGGTTAAGGGAATTGATAGTGGAACTGAAGCACGCGTGAAAGAATGGGATGCTGATAATAATACTCTTGAAATTTCAATTGTTGATGGAGTATATGGTGCTGGAGAAGTGGTAATTGGTCAATCTTCTGGAGCAACATATACAATTAGAACAGTTAATACTGATGATGTTGTAGATCCATTTGCAGATAATGATGTAATTGAGAGCAATGCAGATGATATTATAGACTTTACTGATACTAATCCTTTTGGAATGCCTTAATTAGAAAAGTGTTAAATAGTACTATATCCCTATAGTAGGACAATGTTTGAGTATTTTTATAACGAGGTCTTTAGATCCGTTATTATAGCTTTTGGTTCTCTTTTCAATGGATTGGAAATCAAGCATAAGAATGGTGATGAGACTGTAAGTATCATCAAAGTTCCTCTCGCTTATGGTCCCACTCAAAAGTTTCTTGCTAGATTACAACAGCAAGCTGATTTAAATAAACCCATTCAGATGTCTCTTCCTAGAATGTCATTTGAATTTATGGGTGTACAATATGATCCTACTAGAAAATCTACTCAAACTCAGTCTTTTTATATAACTGATCCAACTGATGGGACTAAAGTTAAAAAAGCATATTTACCAGTTCCATATAATATGCAACTTGAATTAAGCGTCATGACTAAATTAAATGATGATGCTTTACAGATTGTTGAACAGATTTTACCTTATTTTCAACCAGCCTATCAAATTCCTATTAAATTTTTAAGTGGTTTGAATGATAAAAAAGATGTTGCTATTCAACTTGACAACATAACCATGGAAGATGATTATGAAGGTAATTTTGACACCAGAAGAGCACTTATCTATACCTTAAGATTTACTGCTAAGACTTATCTATATGGTCCTATCAGTGATGTTTCTCAGGATGTTATTAAGAAGGTTCAAGTTGGTTACGTTGCTGGAGAAAGAGGAACAGGTACATACACTAGAGATGTTACTTATAGTGTTACACCTAAAGCCACTAAAGATTATGATGGAGACGACAAGACTTATGTTACTGAGAATGTAGATAGAACAGAAACTGTAATTACAGTGGCCAATGCTGAGGCACTCACAGTTAATACTAATATCTACGTTGGTCAGGAGAATATTTACATTGATAAGATCTCTGGCAATGATTTGACAGTTAAGAGAGGTCAATATAATACTGCTCCTCAAGAACATGTTTCTGGTGCTAAAGTTTATGAGATCACTAGTGCTGATGCAGATCTTATTGAGGTCGGTGATGATTTTGGATTTGATGGAAATGTATTTTGAGGAATGACTTATGCATGATGTTACTGATGTTGTAGTAGATCAAACTGAGTCTGTTGGAATACAAAAACCCGATAGACTAGTTAAAGACGATATAGAAAAGGATTATGAATATACAAGAGGAAATTTATACTCTATCATTGAAAAAGGACAAGAAGCAATTAATGGAATTCTTGAACTTGCTCAAGAGAGTGAAATGCCAAGAGCATATGAAGTTGCTGGACAATTAATTAAGAGTGTTTCTGATGCAACTGATAAATTAATGGATCTTCAGAAAAAACTGAAAGATGTGAATGAAGAGAAAGAATCTAAAGGTCCAACTACAGTCAATAATGCTTTATTTGTAGGATCTACTGCAGAATTACAAAAATTGTTGAAAGGTCAAAATACATCTAAATAGTATGGGGAGAGAAATCCCAAAGTACTTTAGATACTCATACTATAGAAATGTCAGATATTAATGACGAAAACTTACCTTCAATAGAAGATTATTCTGACAGTTCAGATGATTTACCATCTATTAATGATTTTTTAGTAGAAGAAGAATTACCATCAGTTCAAGAGTTTGTTAGTCCTGAGGAAGTAGAGGAGGATGCTCAAACTATTGAAGATGCAGAAGGAAATGCCTTTATAGAAGTTACAGACGTTATAAAAGCACCAGAATGGTCAGAATTAGTTCGTCTAGTTAATAATGTTAGGGAATCTATTCCAGATATTCCTGAAATTAAATATTATGATAAAGAATTAGAAGCACTTGAAGAAGAAATAAATCAAGTAAGAGGAGAGATACCTAAACATGAAATAGAAGCAATTTGTGAACAGATTGATTTAGTACGAGCAGAAATAAATCAAAATGCTGCTGATATACCAGAGATAAAATATTATGACGAACAATTAGATGCTGTTGAAGATAGGATTGATCTTATCCAACAGGAAATTGCCAATCTTCCTACACCAAAGTATTATGAGGAAGATCTTCAATCCATTAAAGAAGAATTACAGGTAATTAGATCAGAAATTCCTACTTTTCCTAAGTGGGTTAATAATGTAAATGAAGTTCCAGATTTTTCATGGATTGGTAAAACATTTAGTGTAATTGATGACGACTTCATTAAAGTAGGAGATAACATAAAGGAATTAAGAGCTAAATTTGACTCAGATCTCCATGAAGTAAGCGAAAGTCTTGATACTAAAGATTTTGAGAGAAGAGTAGAAATCAAGGAAATAAACAAGAATTTTAAGGAAACTAAAGAGAAGATATTTGAAGAATTAAAAGAGAGTGCTATAAGAATTTGGGAACATCATGACCAATTTAAAGATGATGATAGAAAATTAAAGAAAAATGTATTAAGTAAGCTGAATGAGACTAAGCAGAATATTGAGAAACAAATAAGTGATTTTGAGTTTAAAAATCATGAGGAAAATAAGACTCTTACAGGTTACTTTGATGGATTAAAGGAAGAAATAGATAATCTACCCAAAGTCAAATATTATGATGATCCTATTTCAAATTTGAAAAAGGATTTATCTGTTATTGATGAAAGAATTGAAGAGAAAGGTCTTAATATTGCTGAATTATATAAAATTGTTGAGGAATTAAGATCTACTCAAAAGGAATTGACTGAGGGTCTTCTTAATGAACCTCCAAATACTGACAATAAAGATCCCCTTACCCCTTTAGATAAAGAGAATACAACTCTTAAAACATTAGCTAGTCAATATAGACAATTCACTATTAGAGTTCAAGAACAATTAGCGACCTTTGGGGGTGGTGGCGCAGTTCAATTACAGTATCTTGATGATATTGTAGGTGTTGGCACTAATATATCTGCCTATGATGGAATGTTCCTTAAGGTAGATACTAGTCTTGCTGCAGATACTGGACACAAATTTACCTTTGCTAATGTAAGTACTGCAAGTACTATTTGGCAATCTAATTCTATTGGTATTGATACTACCAGTCATGTAGGTGTTGCTACTACTGCAAGAGCTGAATATAACTTCTATGTTGGTGCTCCTGTTGGATCTAGTGCAACTACAGTTGTTGCTTATTTTGATGGTGATATATCAGTTGCTGGAACCATCTTTAAGGAAAATATACAGAACTTAGATTCTATTGGTATTGTAACTGCACAAAATGGTTTTAGAGCTACTGCAGGTGGTATTGAAATACAAGCAGGTGTTTCTACATTTGCAGGTTTAACAACTGTAACTTCTGCAGATGCATTGCATAGTAAGCAATTAAGGGTATCTGGAGTTTCTACCTTTAATAATACTATAGTTGGTGGAGCAACCACTGAATTGGTAGTAGGTGGAGATCTTCGGGTTACTGGAATATTAACAGTAGGAACTGATTCTGTTACTATTGATGGTACTAATAATAAGGTAAATGTTGGTACAGCAATTACTTTAGATGCTAGTGCTAATAAAATTCTTACACCAGGATTGCAAATAACTGGAACAGCCCAACCTTTCTATCCTCCTGTAATGACTACTACTCAAAGAGATGCTCTTACTGTTACAGAGGGTGCAATGATATATAACAGCACAGCCGCAAAGGTTCAATTCTATAATGGATCTTCTTGGATAGATGCCACTGGCGTTTCTCTTGGTCTGGGTATGGGTGTATTCTAAGATGAAAACTTTTAAGCAGTATTTAAAAGAAGCTACTCCTAGTATGTCTGCTAATCCTGGTGGCAATAATGCTTCTGGAGGATTTAGTTCCAGTGCTGCTGCTACTGGTCCTGTTGCTGGATTTACTCCTAAACTTTTTCCAGGAGATGAAGATCTTTTATCTCAAGATTATCAAACTCCTGCAGAAACAGGAGAAGATATATATGCCAGATTTGGTGGAGTATATCCTGTTATGAAAGTATCTTTAGGGGATAATAAAGGAGATGGTCCATCTATTGATGCCATGGTTGATGCTTCTACTAAATTTACTGATATTATGGATGCTAGAACTGAAGCTAGGATAAAAATGAATTTTAGAAGATTTATGGCTAAATAAATTACCTTGCTATTTGATTATGAATAGATGGAAATGGATTTCTGTGGGAACTGTGGGAAGTTTATTAGCTTTATCTCATATTGGGATGATAGGAATGCTTTCAAGAAGTAATAAGTTTCCTGTTGTCAATCTTCCTGTAGGAGAATATACTTCTTATGAAGTAGAAGCAGGAAAAGATGGATATAGAGTGAGATATAATTCCAATGATCCCAAGGTTATGTTAACTCACAAGGAGGTAACCAGACCTGCCGGGTTTCTTGGGATGGGCAAATCTAAATCCTTCTACACAGAGCAATATACAATGGACGGTGCCAAACACCAATTTAGGCAAGAAAACCCAAGTTCAAAAGACATCGCCTGTCTCAAAACCGAAGGTGGAGGTGAATCTACTGGAAAGGTTGTCGGGGGTGGGATTGGTGCTGCTGTTGGTCAGTCCCTTACTGGTATTCCCTTTGTTGGGTGGGCTCTTTCGGGTGCTGCTACGATGATTGGAATAAATCAAGGTGGAGAAATTGGAGGACAAATGGCCAAAGATTTTGCACAGTGTGATGGATGAAGTAGATAAAAAACAGAATATGATATGGTATCTCCAAGCAGAGGTGCGGAGATTAACAGAAGAGAATGAATTTCTGAGAGAACAGTTAGAATATAAAACATTGGGCAGATGTCAAGCTCATGAACCTAAATAAAAATAAACCTTTCTACTAATGAAAAAGTGTCCTGCAGGTAAATATTATTGTACAGATAGAAAAAAATGTATGCCTATTCCACGTGGGTATTATATTGGTAGGGGAGGTTGGTTAGAAAAGGATAAGAAAAATGGGTCCAATAACGGTAACGGAAATGGTAATGGCAATGGTGGCAATGGTAACGGTGGGAATGGCAACGGTAATGGTGGCAATGGCGGTGGAGGAGTAAGTGAATCAATAACTATTGCTCGTCAAACTGGTAATGTTTATCAGGTTCTCTTTTCTTGGAGAGGAAAAATGATTGGATTAAAACTCTTTTTCCCTCAAATCAGAAAACCAAAGAGAAAAGAAATGCAAGCAGCCATTCAGAAAATATATCCTGGATCCCAATTAAGAAGTTTTGAGGTGTCTCCTCATCAACCAGGAGAACCATATTTAAATGTAGGAAAATAATTTATGTTGAATTCTGCTGACGTCTATCTTGGTAATCCTAATTTAAAAAAAGCGAATGTTGCTCAGGAATTTACTGAGGAAAATATTCGTGAATTTATTAAGTGTAAAGATAACCCTGTTTATTTTGCTAAAAATTATGTACAGATTGTAAGTTTGGATGAGGGTCTGGTTCCTTTTGAACCTTATGACTTTCAAGAGAAATTAATTAATAATTTTCATGAAGAACGATTTAACATTTGTAAAATGCCTCGTCAGACTGGTAAATCCACAACTGTCGTGGCCTACCTCTTACATTATGCTGTCTTTAATGATAGTGTTAATATTGGTATTCTTGCTAACAAGGCAGCAACTGCTAGGGAACTTCTAGGAAGATTGCAAACTGCATATGAGAATTTACCTAAATGGATGCAGCAGGGAATTATATCTTGGAACAAAGGTTCATTGGAGTTAGAAAATGGTAGTAAGATATTGGCAGCGTCTACTTCTGCTAGTGCTGTTAGGGGTATGTCTTTCAATATCCTTTTCTTGGATGAATTTGCTTTTGTTCCCAACCATATCGCTGATTCCTTCTTTGCTTCTGTTTATCCTACTATTACTTCTGGTAAAAGCACGAAAGTCATTATAGTTTCAACGCCACATGGTATGAATCATTTCTACCGTATGTGGCATGATGCAGAAAGAGGGAAGAATGAATATATTCCTACTGATGTTCATTGGTCAGCAGTTCCAGGGAGAGATGCTGAGTGGAAGAAGCAAACTATTGCTAATACATCGGAACAACAATGGAAAATTGAGTTTGAATGTGAATTCTTAGGATCTGTTGATACTTTGATTGCTCCTAGCAAATTAAGAACTCTTGTTTATGATCAACCTATTACCAGAAGTGGTGGGTTGGATATGTATGAACCACCACAAGATAAACATGACTATATTATTACTGTAGACGTGGCTAGAGGTGTAGTAAAGGATTATTCTGCATTTGTTGTAGTTGATATTACTACATTCCCACATAAGATAGTGGCTAAGTATAGGAATAATGAAATTAAACCTATGATGTTTCCTAATATAATCTATGAAGTTGCAACTAGGTATAATAAAGCATATATCTTATGTGAAGTTAATGATGTGGGGGATCAAGTAGCTGCTATATTAAATTATGATATGGAGTATGTTAATCTTCTTCAGAGTTCTATGAGAGGAAGAGCTGGTCAAGTTATTGGGCAAGGATTTTCTGGAAAGAAAACTCAATTGGGAGTTAAGATGTCTAAGACTGTTAAAAAGGTTGGTGCTCTTAATTTAAAGACTATGATAGAAGAAGATAAACTTATCTTTAGTGATTATGAAATATTAAGTGAATTAACTACCTTTATTCAAAAACATAATTCTTTTGAAGCAGAAGAAGGATGTAATGATGATCTTGCAATGTGTCTTGTAATATATGCCTGGTTAGTTGCACAAGATTATTTTAAAGAACTTACTGATCAGGATGTTAGAAAAAGAATCTATGATGAACAGAAAAATCAAATAGAACAAGATATGGCACCATTTGGATTTATTTCTGATGGTTTAGATGATAATAGTTTTGTAGATGATGATGGAGATAGATGGTATATTGACAAAGATGGTATTCAAGGATTGGCGCGTTTAAAGGAGGGTCCAGGGAGCTGGAATGTAGACGAGTATGGTGATAGGTCTTACATGTGGGATTACATGTAAATAGGTAAAACAATAAATAATTCTTAGAGAAACTGAGACCTTTCGGAGACACAAGACATGGCGACTCCACAATTATCTCCTGGTGTAATAGTCAGAGAGATTGATTTAACTGCTGGGAGAGTACAAAATGTTGTAGATACTGTTGGTGCAATTGCAGGACCTTTTTCAATTGGACCTGTTGAAGGAACCCCAACTAGAATTACTACACAACAAGAGTATATTGATACTTTTGGTAAGCCACTTTCCACAGATAGACAATATGAGTATTGGATGAGTGGTGCGGAGTACCTTTCTTATGGAGGTGTTCTTTCTGTTGTTAGAGTTGATGGAACTACTCTTAACAACGCTAATGCTGGAACAGATGAAGCATCTTCTGATTCCTTCAAAGTTAAAAACTTCGATGACTATGAAGCTAATTATAAAGATACAACAGAAGTCTTATGGACTGCTAGAAATCCAGGAAGTTGGGCAAATAAATTAAAAGTTTGTGTTATTGATGGAAATGCTGACCAAAGAATTGGTATTTCTTATACTAATCCAGTTGGTGCAGGATTCACTGTTGGTTATGGTGTAACCACAGGAATTAGTACTTCTATAGCAGGAGATGGTACAACATCTTCCTTCGATGGGTATCTCAAAGGTATTATCACTGGTGTTACTACTGATGCAGTTGATGCAAATAGCACCATAGATGTTAAGATAGTTTCTAGGGTCTCTACCGCAAGTACACAATATAATCAAACTTTAGAAACAACAATGACGCAGATTGCTGCTGCTGGCGCAACTGCTATACCTGTTGTAAATCTAAGTGGAATCAGTACCCTTGATACTTTAACTCTTACTCATGCTGCTGATACACCCATTCAGAATCTTACCATTACTGCAGTTGGATCAACTACAGTCACTATTGGTAGTGGTAGTACAGTAGCTACATCAATTGCTGCTGGTGCTGCTGTTACATTCAGTAGATTGGTAACAATTGGTGGTACTACAACTAATGTAGATTACACTGAAAATCTAAGAGAAGCATCATTTACAGCTTCTGATACAATCTATATCTCCAATACAGTTGATGGAAGTGATAATCCAGTCAATTCTGCAAGCAGTGCAGTAAGAAGTGTTGCAGATTGGTATGATCAACAAACTTTAGGTCTTACTAATTCCACTGTTTATTGGAAGTCTATTGCACCTAAACCTACTACTAGTAACTATGTTTCTTCTAGAAATGGTAGATTTGACGCAGTACATGTTGCTGTCGTAGATGATACTGGTGAAGTAACAGGTGTTGAAGGACAAATCCTAGAGAAATGGGTAGGTCTTTCCAAGGCAGATGATGCTATTCTAGATGGATCTTCTCCAACTAAGTCTTACTATAAGACCTATATTCAAAATAATTCTGCTTATGTATATGCAGGATATAATCCATCTAATGCGCATGATGCCACTTGGAATACTACACCAAGAGCTCTTGGATTCTCAACTCAGTTCCAGGCAAATACATTTGCTCAAGGTTTATGGGGACAAGATGCACAAGGTATAACATTTAGTGGATTAGGAAATATTTCCTACACATTATTGGGTGGTGTTGATTATTCTGCTCAAGGTGGAATGAGTGCTACTCTTGCTAATCTCAAGACTGGTTATGAGTTATTTGACAATAAGGATGAAACTACAGTAGATTATCTAATCATGGGTCCAAGTGGAGGTAGTGAGTTAGAATCTCAAGCCAAAGCAAATCTCGTGATTTCTATTGCTAATAGTAGAAAGGACTGTATTGCAGTTGTTTCTCCTCATAGAGAACATCTGGTTGGTGTTACTAATGCAACCACTCAGACAAATAATATTCTGAAGTACTATAGTTCTGTTAGTTCTTCTTCTTATGCAATCTTTGATAGTGGTTATAAGTATACCTATGATAGATTTAATAATGAATTTAGGTATCTCCCATGTAACGCAGACGTTGCTGGATTATGTGTAAGGACATCTATTAATTCCTTCCCATGGTTCTCGCCTGCAGGTGCAAGAAGAGGTATTCTTAATAATGCTGTTAAACTTGCATATAATCCTAATAAGGATCAGAGAGATCTACTTTATGATGCTAGAATTAACCCAATCTCTAATATTAAGGGATCTGGTATTCAACTCTTTGGTGATAAGACAGGTCTTTCTTACCCATCTGCTTTCGATAGAATCAATGTTAGAAGACTATTCCTTACTGTGGAGCAAGCACTTGAAGGTGCTGCAAATGCTCAACTCTTCGAAATCAATGACGAAGACACCAGAGAGAACTTTACTAACATTGTCACCCCATATTTGAGAGATATTCAATCAAATAGAGGTATTGAAAACTTTAAAGTAATTTGTGATGAAAGTAATAACACTCCTGATGTGGTAGATAACAATGAATTTAGAGCTGATATATTCATTCAGCCTGCTAAATCTATTAACTATGTCACTCTGACATTCGTTGCCACTAGAACAGGCATTAGTTTTGCTGAGTCAGTTTGATCCCATTTCTTAAATAAATTCAGGAGGACTTAAAAAAAATGGCAAGCATTAACACAAAAACAATCTCAGAGTTTAAGACTAAATTATCAGGAGGAGGCGCAAGGCCTAATCTCTTTGAGGTTGTAATTCCATCTTTCCCATCTGGCGTTAATGATGCTTGGGATCAGGAAGAACAAAGAGATTTTAAATTTCTTTGCAAAGCAGCTCAATTGCCTGGATCTACTGTTCCAGCAATTAGTGTTCCTTTTAGAGGTAGAATTCTTAAAGTAGCAGGAGACAGAACCTTTGATGATTGGACTATAACAGTCATTAATGATGAAAGTTTCAATCTCAGGACTGCTTTTGAGACATGGATGAATGGTATCAGTAAATTAGATGATGGAACAGGAATTGTAAATCCAAATTCTTATATGACTGATGCTATGGTAAGGCAACTAGGTAGAAGTAGTACTGCTGGATCTCTTGATAATAATGGGGGATTAGGTAATGAGAACGTAGTATTAAGAACTTATAACTTCTTTGATATTTTCCCTACAGAAGTTAGTGCTATAGATCTGAGTTATGATACTTCAGATACTATTGAAGAATTTACTGTAACATTCGCAGTTCAATACTATGCAATTGGACTTAATGTTAATGATGCTGCAGATCCATCTCAGACACAAGTGCCTAGTGTATTAGCACAGAATGATTTATTGGCTGCTACTCCTCCTGCATCATAACCAAATTAAATCTCCTAAATACTAGAAGCATAAACTTTTAGTATATAATAATGGCGAGATTATTTGGATTCTCTATTGAAGATACAGAAAAAGTCCCACCTGGTGTGGTTTCTCCGGTCCCTCCAAATTCCATGGATGGATCGGAGCACTATGTAAGCAGTGGGTTTTTTGGTTCGTATGTAGATATTGAGGGAGTTTATAGAACTGAAAATGAATTAATTAGAAGATATCGTCAGATGTCTTTATATCCTGAGGTGGATAGCGCCATTGAAGACATTGTTAATGAAGCAATTGTTAGTGATACTAATGATAGACCTGTTCAAATTGAATTATCTAATTTAAATGCCAGTGATGGTATTAAGAAGAAGATTAGAGATGAATTTAAATATGTTTGTGAACTCTTAGATTTTGATAAAAAAGCACACGAAATATTCAGAAATTGGTATGTTGATGGTAGATTATACTATAATAAGGTAATAAATCAGAAAAACCCAGAAGAAGGTCTTCAAGAATTAAGATATATTGATGCTTCTAAGATGCGTTTTATGCGTCAATTGAAGAAAAAAGGAAAAGATAGTGTAGATGCTTTACTAAAAACAGAGCCTGGTAGTCCAGATTCTTATGAATTTCCAGATATTGAAGAATTTTTTGTTTATAATGCATCTACTACTCAGGGTGGATTCCAATCTACTAATTATGGAGGAGCAGGAAAAGGAGTCAAAATGACTCGTGATTCTGTTACTTATTGTACTTCTGGATTGGTAGATAGAAATAAAGGATCAACTCTTTCTTGGATTCATAAAGCAATCAAACCAATCAATCAATTAATGATGATTGAGGATAGTTTGGTAATTTATCGTCTATCAAGAGCACCAGAAAGAAGAATTTTCTATATTGATGTAGGTAATCTCCCAAAGATTAAGGCAGAACAATACCTGCGTGATGTAATGATGAGGTATCGTAATAAGTTAGTTTATGATGCTAATACTGGTGAAATCAGAGATGATAAGAAACACATGTCAATGATGGAAGATTTTTGGCTTCCTAGACGTGAAGGAGGGAGAGGAACTGAAATTACTACACTTCCTGGTGGACAAAATCTTGGAGAAATTACTGATATTCAATATTTCCAGAAAAAACTCTATAGAGCATTGAACGTTCCTGAAACTAGAATGCAAGGAGAAAGTGGATTTAGTTTAGGAAGGTCATCTGAGATATTAAGGGATGAAATTAAATTTAGTAAATTTGTAGGAAGATTGAGAAAGAGATTCTCTCATTTATTCAGTGATCTATTAAGAACTCAGTTGATTCTTAAGAATATTATTACCCCAGAAGACTGGGATATAATGGAAGATCATATTCAATATGATTACTTGTATGATAATCACTTCTCAGAACTTAAGGAAGCAGAACTTTTGAATGAAAGAATTACTCTTGCTCAAACTGCAGAACCTTATGTTGGTAGATATTATTCTCAAGATTATGTAAGAAGACATATTCTTCGCCAAACTGATGAGGAAATTGTTGAACAAGATAAGATTATTGAGCAAGAAATAAAAGATGGAGTTATTCCAGATCCTGCTCAAATGCAAATCGATCCAGCTACTGGACAACCTATGCCCAATTTAGGGGCACCTGTCATGGACCCAGATATGGAGAGACGCACTACTCAAGCAGTAGGTGCTAACCTAGATATAGAGGCTAATAATGTCCCTAAGGGTGGGGAGATATAAATAGGAAAGATCCTAACACAATATATGGTATTTAAATATGGATGAACTGATGGATTTGCTTGTTAAGGATGAATCTCCTTCTCAAATAAGTGATAAAATTAAGGATATGCTTTATGCTAAAAGTGCTGAGAAGGTGCAAGATATGCAGCCTACAGTAGCTAACTCTTTATTTGGAGATCAAGAATCTGCAGATGAGGTGGATGCTGAAGTAGAAAAGGCTGCTGCTGTGATTAGTGGAGAAGATCAAACATCTATGAGAGATGGGGAAGAATCAGTAGAATCAGAATCTGAAGAATAACTAAATAAAGAGAGGACTACTTTATTCGGAATATTATAAAATGGCTTTAAATCCAGTAGGTGCCGGTACTTCATTAGCTTTAGTTGCTGCTGGTACGGTAGTACAAAATCAGACAGGTGCTCAAACTCACCAATCTGCATACTTAAGATGTGTGGCTGTTGATTGCCCAGTCAATGTAGCAGTTTCTATGGCAACTACTGCCGCTGCTACTGCTGGAATTACAAGCTTCTTTATAAGGAAAGATACCTCAGAAACTCTGTTTATAGGGAAACCTAGAAGTAATAGAGTAACTGGATTAACTACCGAAACTGATGGTACTGTAACTATTGATTTTGCTGAAGGAACTGGATCCCCATTTAATGGTGGAGATGCAGTTAGTTTGACTGTTACAGGTCAAGACTATTATGATTTTAGTCATAAAGTTGTTAATAGTGTGAATACTAGTCAGACTGGTGCAAATCAAGGTTACTATAGTACCAGAATAAATGTTGATTATGACTATGGGGATGATAATCCTGGTGGAATTCAAACAACATTTAATAATGCTGGTCAGGTGAGTTATGCCGAAATGAGAAGTTCCTTTGTGGTTGGTGCTCAATCTGCCACTGGATTAGGAGCTCAGGGTATTGGTGCTCTTTATATTCAACAAGTTCAAACATCCGGGGATGCTTAAATGAAACTCATTAGAGAAG
>VTLG01002812.1_pt1 | contig 17368 bp, 22 predicted proteins | sample 4694571 | NCBI WGS metagenome assembly VTLG01 (sample SAMN12604809, study PRJNA352737) | marine metagenome | biome: ENVO:00000447; feature: ENVO:00000209|ENVO:00000569|ENVO:01000036; material: ENVO:00002151; isolation source: viral sequences binned using virsorter ...
AAACAACATGAGTCTCCAAGTCTTTGATATACTGCTCAGGATTCAATCTTTTCTCCATACTCTCACTCCTGATATTTCATTTTCCAGACGATACCTGATCACAAAATGTCTTTCCGGATCCTGTTTTCTCCCAAAAGTTCGGGTAGATTGGGATAAACGGTTTTTCAGACGTTTAGCATCATCTCCCTCCTTGAGAGGACAAAATATAGAGTGACCCGCCGCTAATTTACTCCACGGATATTTGGTTTGGGCTCCTCGTATATCATCAGGTAATGGTATATCTTGCTCGATAACAAAATCTGTGGTTTCTGGTTCTTGTATTTCAATAGATTTTTGTGAATCGAATTGGGTATTTAAATCTTCAATATCCATTAATGCATCTCCTTTTTAAACTCAATTAAGCCTTTCTTCTCCAAAAAATCTTTCCAAAATGACATAATTAACCTAAGATCATTTGTATTGGAAAGTTCTTGGCACCCTTGCGCTATCATGCTATCAGAAAGTGTTGTTGCCAGTTCTTCGTTTCCTGATTCAAATAACGCTATCCATATCAAACTTAGTACTTCATCATTGATGAAATATTGTTTAGGATTTTTCTTTTTTGAAACTGGTCTTATTTTTAATCCTTTCATATCCATTAAGCCACCTTCGCATATTTAACAGCTAAGTCGAGTGCTTTGCTTTTACGGTTGGCAGCTGCTCCAAACCATGCACTATGTAATGCGTTACCTTTTACTTGAGACTCACGTAAGTGATCCTCTACATAAGTAACTGCGTTTAATGCCCCCCACCAAGTACCTCTGGCAGATTTGAGTTGAGCTCCCGGAGATTGTTCAAGAGCATCGACCACTAATGTTGGAAACTTATTAAATTTCTCGATAAGTGGCTCTTGTATGCCGATAGCTTTACCCTGTTTTCTAAGCTCACGTTCTTGGCGGTACTCATCAAGCATGACAGGTTGGTATATCTCACCTACATACTCAAGTACATCAGAATGTTTAGCTTTCTTTTTAGATAAAAGCGTTGCGGCTGTTCTAAACTCAGCCATACGCTCTGAGGATAACCCTAATGCCTCTTCTGCCGCTTGCATAACATCATTACCAAACTCTTTAACGTGGGGCATGCGAAATGACGCTGTCCCCCCGTGTTGTAGGGCAAAAGTAAGGGTGTTGTTGCAAACTACGCGTATAGGCGTTAATTTAATGGTCATAGACCGCCCAACAATGTGAGGTTGGTTGATTAAAAGATAACCTTTGATTTGGTCGTCGCCTGCAAGTTCGAAGTCTTCCGAAATTTTGGCTAACCCCCAGATTTCTCCGCCGTCCTTTAAACTTCCTGCAGTTTCCATGGTCATGTGCCCTGCATCAGTAAAGCGTTTAAAGAATTCAAAAATATCAGAGTTTTGGATAGGCATGTAATCTCTACCACAATGACTTAATATCCGGTTATCAGAATCACGAACAATGTGAAAAGTGTTTTCTGCTTGAATAAGCTGAACATTGTCGTGCCATTCAGGGGCGTCTAAAGTGTAAGAAGGACGTTTGCTAACTGTCCAATTCAAACTCGCTGCCTCCTGCATTTCTAACGGCGTAAGGTTGGGGTCAACTTTGACACCTAATCCGTGCCAAGGCTTTTCTCCAGTCCAAGCCATTGTTTCTACTTGATGTGACATAATATTCTCCTTTCTGTTTGTATGTCGTTAATCACCGTAACGTTTATTACGGTATATAAATATATAGTACAAAGCTACGAAAGTAAAGCAGTATTAAGAGCTTTCCAGTCGTAGGGAATTTCCAGAGTAAGGAGAGCTTTAGATTTAAAACCACCCTTCATCAATTCCTGAACTCTTGTCAAACTGTCCACATGGTAGAGCTTAATGATATCATTTTTCCGAGCCATTACAAAGACTTGTCCACCATGCGAGGCACGTTTTGCCAACCAAGAAATTTGCATGGGACGTAGAGTAAGTTTATTGCCCGAGTGAACTTCTTTTAATTCAACCCAAAATTCTTTGCCTTTAGCACAACCGTTAACATCAGGAACCCCTGCTCCCGTCATCCCTGTTTCAATTCGTTGTAAATGTATTTCGGGTAGATTTGATCTCATTAGTAACCACAAATTCTTTTCTTTAGCCATACTTTCCTATAGCAGTATTATCAAGAATCTTTGCTGTCATATTTATAGTATTCCCATCCGGTATGTGGGGCAACTTTTCGATTATCTGCAGCAATTTTAATATCTTGGTCCTCTAACCACCTTTCATAGGCTTTTTTGGCATCTTTCATTGAAAAGGCTTCTATATATTCCAACCATTTATCTCTAGCGATATTTACTCCAACATAATAATCTCCATCACCTAATTTACATCGAGTAACAATTTGCCAAACTCGTTGTTTAGTGATACCGTATTCTTTTCCTATTTGTTGTAGAGTATCATTTTCTGTTTGCCATTTATCATACATCTCTCTGTATTTAATGGAGTTTTGTCTTGCTTTTATATAAGAAATACCTTTCATTTTACAATTTCCTCTGTTTCCCCCCACGAGTTTCCAAGTTCCATGTCCACCAGTAGAGGTACTGCTAATTTTATACAATTTTCCATTATTTCTGTGACTTTATTTGCCTGTTTAATATTTTCTATTGAAAGATCGATTTCATCATGTACTTGTAGATGAGGAATAATTCCTTCTTCCCATAGATCGAGCATCGCTAATTTAGTCATATCAGCAGCTGATCCTTGAATTAAACGATTCATAGCCTTATATGTATACGATCGTTTTAAATTCTCACCGTATTTTTCTTTGGCTTCTTTCAAGGGTAGAGGTAGAGTCTTTTCATATCTATTTTCCCATAAATCGAAACGACAATGTCTTCCCGCAAATGTTTTTATATATCCCCTTTCCATCGCTACTCTTGCACATTGATCCTGTAGAGCGCGTATAAAAGGAACTTTCTCATGGTATTGTCGAAATAAGGTTTCAGCCTCCGTATTATCGATCCCTAGCTCCTTAATAAGTTTTTCCTTACCCATCCCATAGCTAAGTCCTAAATTAATCATCTTAGCCTGTTTACGCGGTATATTAGCCATATCTGCCACTATCTGGTGGAAATCTGCGTTCTTTTCCATATATTCCGCTACTGCGTCTTTAGCCCCTGATAGATTCATTTGGTTTGCATAATGTACCGTTAATCTAGGCTCTTGTTGAGAATAATCAAATACCCCCCATTGACAACCCTCCTCAGGAATAAATAGAGAACGAATTAAACTACCAATTTCTGGATCTCTTGCGGGAACTTGTTGTAGATTAGGATTACTGTAACTAAATCGACCACTAACTGTTCCTCCACGATCATTACGCATGGCATGAGCTTCTGCGTGTATTTTACCATTAAAACAATGTTCTTTAATCATTTTATCAATAAACGTGGTTCTGGCTTTATTAAGTTTGCGTGCCCTGACAATAAGTTGGGGTAATTTATGTTGGTGTCCTTCTAACCAATCTCTTTGGAAACTAGCCATGCCTTTTTCTGTCTTGGGATACCATAAACTATTTTCATCAAAAATCTTTTGTAGCGAAGCGTTAGCCCAAAGATTTACTTCACTACCATATTTACGTTTAATTTCTACTTGTATCTTTTGTTCTTCAGTAGAGAGTTGTTTACTGATAACTTCAGCTTTTTCTTCATCAACCCTTACTCCCCGCCATCTCATTTCTAATAATAATGGAATTAACCGACACTCCATGTCCAGCACCTTCTCCAGATTTTGCTCACTAATTTCAAGTTTTAACTTCTTCCAAAGTTTTAAAGTTAGTGCTGCATCCTGCTCAGCATAAGGTCCAACATATTTGGATGGAAGTTTATACATCTGAGATTTTGGATTAATACCAAAGGCGAGTGCTGCATCTTGCAATAAAGATTCATCCTTCTTTTCATCGCAATAGGTGCTTCCCAAATTATCCAAGGAATAAGAAAATCTGTGTTCGTTAATGAGGGGCGCGGCTATAATGGTATCTAATATTTTACCTTCTACCTTAATACCTTCCCTCTTTAACCAACCTACATCGTAGAGTGCGTTATGAAATATAACTTCACGCTTAGATGAAGAAAGTATATTTTTTATCCATCGAAGAACTAAGGTCTCATCAAGATTTCCACCACCTTCATGACGAATAGGAAAATACCCTTTCCAATCAGCTGTAGCTATTCCAACTCCGACCACATATCCTCGACCTATTGCCCATCCCGGACCACAAGTCATTAAATGGGGATCACAGGTCTCTAAATCTATAGCTATCGTTTCTGTTTCAGAAAATTGTGGGAAAATATCAGGTACAGACCAGTTACTCTCAGGAGTAAACATGGGATATTGCACTATTTTCTCTTTTTCCTTTTGTTACGTGAAAGTTTACCCTTTTTAAGGTGAAGTTTTTTGGTAGGGGCTTTGCCGCCAACCCAAGCTTCATTGATATCCGGAGTAGATTCGTCATCTTCTTCATATTGACCTTTTTTATTTCTAGCTCTTTTTAAACTTGTAGGTTTTAGACTCATTGGTACAGGTTTAAATTCATTTGCTTCAAATTTGTCTAAAGTAACTTCAGCCTCTTTCATCGCCTCATCTAGAATTTTCTCACTTTCATCAGCTTTATTGAAAAAGTTTACTATTGTTTTCCAAAAACTCATATTATTCTCCTTCTTCCGGAATTTCTTCCGTATCGTTTTCATTATAATAATTTGCCACGACGCTACCATTTACTATTTCATTTTCCACAAGAATTAAATACCTGCGTAAATCTTTAATATCATCGAGCAGCCCTCCTTCTCCTGCATAAGCGTCTCCCGCTGCAAAAATATCCCAGTCATGTTGAGCTGATTGATTTTCGATACGGTCAAACTTACGTGCCAGCATCATGAAAGCACCTATACCTCCACGACGTTTCCAAGAATCGCCGTAAGATTCTTCGGCTTTTTTTAAAGCCCCTAAATCTTCCTGTGCGATATTTTTCATTTTTTCCCACTTACTCACTATCTTCTCCTTTATTTTTATAATTTTCTTCTCGCTTATCTATCCAAGTAGAGCACGCTTCTTTCCAATCTCTTGGTTTTATCCAACGAAGTTCTTTATGCGCAGTTTTATAATCCTTCTTTTTATGTGCCGCATAAACTTTAAGCATAGGTACTGCAATATCTTTAAATGCAGGATTGACCCATCCTTTAGTGCGGATTAACTCCTCGAAATTATATTCAAAAAGTCGTTCTAATTCTGGTTCAAAAAGTTCCATGTTAGTGATTAAAGGGGTGTTTTCTTCTAAATTTTCATAAGGGTTCTTAATTTTTGAACGAAAGATTAAAGGATTTAATTTTAAATGCTTTACTCGATCCCAAACATCGTTTTGATAAACATGAAAACTATCACTAATTTGGTAATACTTTCCCATCTTTACTCCAATCGCTATTGCCATATATTCTTGCAACATAGACATATGTACTGCATTTGCTCCATAGGCTCCCCAAAGCATGTCATTAGAGCGACAACAAATGGTCATCTGTAGAGCGTTGTCTCGTATCTTAAAATAAATATTAGTATTACACGGAACATCTTTTCCGTCCCTACCCAAATCTGTAATTGGATCCCACATTTGTAGAACACAACGTCTATCGTCGGGATTTTTCTTCAACATTTCTATAATAATAGGCAGTTGATCTTTATTAAAATAACTTTGCCATCGCCAACCATAGGCTCCCCACAAGGTTTCGTCATCATCTGAAAAATTCTTCATGGATTTAACAAAATAGGTTAAAGGTTCCAGATCTCTACGCCCTGCTAGCATCCATAAGCCTTCTATAAAATGGAAAAAAGGATTACAGTCTCTCTCAGGCAACAAGAGAACTCTTTCCCATGGTTTATTATAAACAGTAGTGATAGGTTGTAATGCTTCGTAAGTTGTACCGTTACGACTTTCCTGTGTCCGATAATTTATTTCATGTTGAAATAAATCTATCCCCATTAGTAGAGCATCATTTATATTTCTTGCATTTATTACCCTCATAGATTATCTCTATAATCTCTTGTTATCTCATCCACCAGATAAAGTATTTGTTCTTTAGTAAGTTGTGGTAATTTTCTTTTAACAAAAGATATTGCCATATTCTCAGTGGCAGATATTTTCAAGAAAAAAGCTATTTCTAAGAATTGGGTATAAAAAATATCAACAGAATCTATAAAGTTCTCTATAAGAGCCGTTTCTTCTTCTGTTCTTTCTAATTGTTCTATGGCTAAATCACTCATTTTTGACATATCTACTTTCTCCTTTCATTAAATCTTCCACCATAGGAAGTTTTTCATTATATTTATAAATAGATCGTGGTCTTCCTTCTCCTTTCAATGTCCTAGAATATTTATCAAATTCACAAAGTCCACCTTCTATTTCACGTAGTTCATACGGGTGAAGTGCTTCTTTTATCCAATCAGGTAGTTTTTCCATAGCTACTGAATATAATAATTGCATTTCTTCATTCCAAGGATGACTACGTTTACAAAAATCTAATTCACGTCCCGTTAATCTATTAAGTCCTCGCATCGCTCCCGGACCAGCATTAGCCCATGTTAATCTGTCCTTTGCGTTTTCTAATAAATAAGTGTGCCTTAAATCGGTTACTACCTCATAAGCCATAAATGGACCCATATAAGGATATTTCAGAATAAGCTCCCATGTTTTTTGCAAAGAAGATTCTTTCTTCACCTGCCATTCACTAAGGGTGTCTATGATATAGTTACGATCTCGCCACATATGAGAAATACATTCAGCAACTCCTGTAACTTTATTCATGCCGTTAGGAGTTTTGATAATATACGCCCCAGTTACCCATTTGGGTTGTTTAGTAATTTCTTTAATCGCTTTTTTCCTATCCCAATTTAAAAGTAAATCGTGTTCTAATAATGTTCGACCTGTTTCTATCAAATTAAACCAACGAAAGATGACCGTAGCCATAAATACATTCGGGTCATCCTTTAAAGGCTTTCTAATATGAGTACGAAACCAACGGGTAGTTCTGTCGTCCTCACGAAACACTTGACAAAACTTAAATTCTTGAAAAATAAGATCATTTGTCCATGGAGGAAGCTCATTCCAAACTTCTTTTCGATATTTAATGAGCTCCCTTTCAGTTTGCCAGTAAATATAACGACGTAACTCTTCCGGAATAAAATCTGTCATTTCTTACGAAGTCTCCAAGCACAGTTGTTAGCGTGTTCTGGATAAGGCGTAGCTAAAGCAACTCTTAAAAATTGTCGACCAAAACGTTCTTCCAGCATATCAAGTTGTTCCGCTGTCCATGCTTTAGGAAATAGTTTCCTATCATGAGCAGGAATACCATCTACTCTTGGTTCTTGGTGCGCTGCTTGGGCTTTTCTAAACTTGGGTAATTGTATAAAAGTTCCAACTACTGATTCGATATGGAAATGTTTTTCTAATTCTTCTTTAAGTTCTTGAAATCCCCATTCATAAATATGATCTTCAGGTAGTTTATCATTAGAACCATCATGATTGGGTGTTGATACATAAGCTAATCCATTTGGTCTTAAACAACGTGCTGCATCTTCTAGCCATATAGGAACGAATTCCCTTCCCATATGTTCTATTACCTCAGTTGTCCAGAAAAAGTCTATACTTTCACTCTCTAATTTAAAATGAGGATGAGTCGTAACATCTTGTATCTCTATAGTTCCACTGAAATTTTTAAACCATGTAGAGTCTTTTAACTCCCCATCAGCATTAGACCAGAAAGGATTTTCATTTAATACAGCGGGATCAATATCCACTCCATAATATGAACTAATAATATCTGATTTTTTAACCGTGTAGGCTTTATATAGATTTCTAAGAACCCAAACTTCACCACACCCTATTTCAAATGTGTCTATTGGTCTACCTAAATTTTTGGCTTCTTCTATACATAAAGAGGCAATTTTATCGTAACGACTTATATGGGTAATTTCATCAGGTCTCCAGTTTCCTAGCACACCTGCTGATGCGATATTCATACGGGTATTTTTACTGTCATTTTCATTCACTTTTAACTTTCTTCTTATAGACGACATCTATATTCTCCTTTCTTAAAAATTTTAAGAATTATTCTACTTTACTTTTAGTTACAAAGTAAAGGACTTTTATATTTGATAGCAGCGTGTTGTTTGGGGCTCTATTAGATATAAATTTTCTTTTGCCCTCGTCACTCCTACATAAAAAACTCGGTTTTCATCATCTGGGTTTTCTTGATAATTTTTATACACTCGAGTAGTTATATCTGTTAACAATACTACGTTGGTGGATTCCCCACCTTTAGCAGCATGTATGGTTGATAAACGAATTCTAGGTTGCTTGGTTATTTTTTCTCCTCTACGAAGCATGGCTCTTATGTAACTTACTTCTTTAGGGGTTAAAAGATTAAAAACATCATACCAACGCCCATTGGGTAGGTCAGGAAAATGATTTTTTAGGTCTTGATATTGTAGTAATAGATCAGATTCTAATAAATCTAATTTCTTAGGCTTTTTCACTTTTACATATTTTAATATGTTGGCACATTCAGCAAGAGAAATAGGCTTTCCTTTATCAAGTCGCCCCCAATTAATGACTGCTCTTACTTTAGCCTCTGAAATACTTGTTCGTCCCTTAATTTCAAAGAACCATCCTTGATTTCTACAATATTCATCAACATTTTCTAATAAATAATTAGTCCGAGCTAAGATGAGCCATTCTCCTTCCTCCATGTTCATTAATTCAATGGTGGGTTCCCAACGTACCAATCCTTCTTCTTGTCGAGGGTTCCACTCTTTATGAATCCTAGATCGCACCTGATTAATACAACCAGTTGCTATTTTATGGACAGCCGAAGGAACTCGATAAGATTGTTTTAATATCATGGCATTTTTAGAGTTTTTAATTAGATACTCCACGTCTGCCCCTGCCCATTTATATATGGCTTGATCATCATCACCTGCAACATAGATTCGTGTGGCTTTTTCTGCTAACTTACGCACCACCGCCCATTGTAGAGGGGACAGGTCTTGAGCTTCATCTACAAACATTACATCTAACTTAGGAACATCTCCTTGTTCAATAAACATTTGTAACATATCAGTATAATCAATTAACAATCGATCTTCTTTAAATAAACGTAATCCTCTGGCAAAACGCTCTAATTCAAACCACCCCACCGCATCATCTACGGTATGCCATTGTTCTTCCAATGAAATATTTCGCATACGAGCTAGGTTTTCTATAAACGCTAAACGATCATCGTGGGTCATGCCAAAAATGTGTCCATCATCAGAAGTGGTTCTTCCCGTTAGCCTTAAATTAAGTTTTTCATTTAAATCGGTTATATCTGAATAACTAATTACACTTTCTCTAGTTAACCCTAGTTGTCTGAAAGCTAAAGAATGTAGAGTTCTAAAGAAGGGTAAATCTTTATTGGCTATTTTAAATTTATTGATTGCCCTTTCTTTACCTTCTTTGACTGCTTTTTTAGTGAAAGTGAAGAACCCAATACGTTCAGGTTGTGTTCCTTTTTCTAATTCATCCTCTATTAAACTCAGTAGAGTACTGGTTTTCCCTGTTCCGGGAGGTCCAAGAATTACTTGTGTACGGCTAGGAAGGGTCATTTTCTCTCGGATAATAAACATAAACATCGGACTTACATTGAGGACAACTTAAATTAGTGACGATACTATACTCTTCATCTTCTTCATCTATATCGTGATCACCACCCCAAATTAACTCATTATTACAATGCCAACAGTTCACAAACCACTCCTAAAGGTTAAGTTCATCCTTTTTCCAGCACCAACAATTGGAGGTACCGCATGAGTACTAGTCATCTGAGAATCACCATCAAAAATAAGACAATCTCCATGCTCTAATAGGTATAGTTTAGTTTTTGTAAATTTATCTCCGTGTAGGATATGAGTTTTACTGGTAGTAGTTCTCTTTTTAATATAATAATTATATTTTTTCCATTCAAATAATCTAGGTTCGCCAAAAGAAATAGAGAATACGATATCTTTTAATGTAGGAACAGTATCTGAGTGGTGCGGAATAGCTATCTGTCCTGTTTCATATAGACCACATAAACAAAAGGTAAATTCAACTTTTTTATTTAATTCTTTCAAGACGATACGTTCTGCTGCCCTTTTTACAGATTTTACTTGAGATGTCCATGGTTCAGGTTCATATAATTTTCCAGCATAATTAAAAGAGGATGTTCCAAAGCCTTTAGTTGGTCTTCCCTCTATAATTTGACCATTAAAAATACGTTTAGTGGGGTCATCCCAGTTTTCAATGGTGGGGTTGTGATTTTTTAAAGCACCTTTTAAGAACTTAATCATAATAAATTATCATTAAACTCCGGTAAATCGTGCGGCTCATCTTGAACCTTAAATTCATCTATGAACCAAACATTGATTCCTCTCCCTTTTACATTAAAGAAATAAGGTTCTCCATTAAGTTTCTTTAATTTAGAGGTCAACATATTTCTTCGATATTCCTTGAAATTATTTCTATGTAAATGGTCCATTAAATCCCCCAACCTGAAATAAGTTTTACCATTATCAGTCCAAGGTTTATGTAGTAATAATTCATCCCTTTCCCGTGCAGGTCTTTCGGTACAGAAATTTTCCAATAGTTCTAAGAAATGTCCTTCCGTAGAAGATTCTTTGGGAACTTCTACTATGGTTAATACATCTAATAACTGTTGAATAATTTGTCGCCATACATTTTCTTTAACTTTCGGTGGTATCTTATTTAAGGCGTCCATACACTTACGTTGAAACCTATTTTGGTTTAATAGATCATCGGTTTCTAATTCTAATCTGCCGCCTTCCACATCTAAGAACCAAATAGGGGGATCACTATCTTGTTTGGTTAAATTACTAAACAATGGTGTCCCTCCATTAGCTCCTATACCGAACTTACGAGTGCGACATAAAGGGCTGTTGCAATGGCTTGCGATAGGTTGGTCATTACACCTGTAAAAGTAATCCTTACGCTGTAACTGTTTACCTATGGTCAATACTTCTTGAGCCCCCAGTGGGGGTTGCATATATCGAATATTGATTTCTTCTAGTCGTTTCTTCCAATCGTCAGGGAATTTCTTTCTTAGAAAAACTCCAAAGTTAAATAGACCTGAATTTCTTGTACCTTTGGGAAAACCTTGTATAACTAGGTGTTGAATACAAGGAGGAGATTGATCTAACCATTGTACTTTTTCATTTAATGGACTAGCTTCTAATTTTTCAAGAGCTTTGGGAGCTAATGCCACAGCATTGGCATAATCTAAAAATTCTTGAGGATTTAATGCTTCACCATTTTTACCGTAAGCATACCGAGTAGAATTTTCTCCCCCAAAATAAGGCATATTTAAGGTACTGCCCCTGTCTCCACGCTCCAATAAAAGTTGTATTTGTTTAGGAAAAATTTCGGCTTGTCCGTACCCTATGGAAGCGGCGATTTGGCGTAGCTTTCTTTGTAGCATAGACGCTGAGATAGGTTCATTTATAAACAAATAAATATGCGCACCACCGCTTTTACTACGACAGACAATAAGTGGAAGTTTCTGTTTAGCAATTTTCTTGGCTAGGTTTTTTAAATCTAACTGATATTCATCTACATCAATTGCTCCCCAAACACACTTATTGTGTTCGTCTATAGGCACAATTCCTACGCTTTGTTCACCAGATAAATGGTTTTTCCACAGGGTTAAAAGTTCATCGTCAGACAATATCTTTGATATGGTAACGTTTTTTCCACTCGTTTTTCCATCTTCTCTTAGATCAGTGTTGGCGGTGAAGATTCCATACGCCTGACGTAGTCCTGCATAACGTTTAGCAAATTCCTCTGCTAACGACATATAATTTCTCCGTTTTAAATAGTGTCGTCAACTTTAGCAGTATTTGCTACATTATCGTCACGTTGTTGTTCTTCTTTAACCCGTACATCTCCTGCTCTAGCCGCAGACATAAAGTCTTTAGCCATTTTAGCCACTGCTATATCGGTAAAGCCTTCTTGATTAACAGTATAGCCGTTCCAACTACCTTTATCGTTGGATTGAGTGGTCGTGGATAGTTTATAAGTATATGCAAACATAGGAGCTTCTACCGATTCTCCTTGGCTATTCTGTACCCTAGCCATTCTCAACATGGTTAACCATTTCCTAGATACACTTAATTGTGTGGAAGTAAATGCTAAAACTGCTTGTTGTGGAGTAGGCTCCAAAACTAACACGAAAAATTGTGCTGTTTCAACTATCTCATTTCCACCTGTTGTGTAGTATCTTCTAGATTCAGGATCTCTGTTACATGAAGATAGTATAGATATATCATGATTAGCATTGACCAAACCACCGCCTTTTTCTCTAGGAATCCATTCAATATATTTTTTACTATAAGCACAAGGGACAACGGAGATTCCTTTTTCGCCATCATAGAATTCCCCAGTGACCGTGTTGAATAGGTCTCCTGCACTGGCTCCTTCTACATAGCCTCCCTGTTGTTTTTGTAATTGAGGGGACAAGGGTTGTAGAACTCTAATAAAGGGGATCGCAAAATCCTCTGTAGTAGTTTCTTCTAGTCCTGTACCTCCTGCTAATAAAGAATCATCAAAGATATTAATAGCAGTTGCGCTCTTTTCAGCAATTTCAGTTTTTTCATTTGCCATGATATTAGTCCTTTTTAATAGTTGCTTTAGTACCTATATAGATACCAAAAGGTTCGGTTGGAATGTCATTCCCTGTCGTTAGTTGCTCTTTTACAAAAGCCTTTAACGTACTGGGATGAATACTTTGACGTATCTCAGGGGCTAATCCTCTAGATTGTAAAGCTGAAACAGTTTCTCTAACCGTCTCACTTTCTTCACGCCCGAATTTAAGTAGTACTTCGTTCTTGATTAATCCTTCGTGTCCGTTAGATAATAACCATTGATACGCTTTTTCTTGATTTGCTTTCGATATATGAGCACTATAAAACTCTTTAATAGAGATTTTCTCCCCTGTACTAAGTATTATTTGTGTAAGTCCTGCCGCTTGCATAGCGTCAGGTAACTCTTGTTCCGAAGTCAAACGTAGTTCTTCTTTCTTAGCTTTAAACTCAGCTTCCAAAGCTGCTAATTCGGCAGTAAGTTTTAATTGCTTACTCGCTAAGTTAGAAACTGTGGAAAGCTCCCCATCGGAAACTTCATTAGTCCATTCCTGAACATTTTCAGTTCCAACAAGGTCTTCAAAAGTTGGTTTTTCAGCCATTATATTTCTCCTTTCTGATGTAAGTCGATATCAACAGGATAATAAAGTCCTTCCTGTCTATCCCATTTAAGGATACTATATCTTCCTCGGTTATAGTATGCAGCGATAGAACACGCTACGCCAATGGCAGCGGGATCGCCAATCAATAATAAGTAATCTTCTTCCTGATAGTCCTGTAAAATCTTCTTCATTCTACGAACAGAAGGGGAAGCACTTAACATAATTTGAGTATTGGAAGGTAATAGAACTTCAAAATCCCCATACTGACGGGCAGATGCAATATTGCGTCCCGGAACCTCTTGTACAACATAAACTGTCAATTTTTCTCTCCTTTCTTATTTCTTATTTCTTATTTCTAAGAGGTAAATAATATAGGTACTTAACGTCAAAGTAAAGTGATATTAGTTCTATATAGTTCTGAGAATAATTTTTTATTTTTTAAAAATTTTCAAGAACTACTAATATTACTAATATTACTAATAGAATTCATGAAAAACACAGTATTTTAAAGGGTTTCAATCTATTAGTTTTGAGGAAAAATCTATTAGAAACTGCTAAATCTATTAGAAACTGCTTAGTTTTTACTAGAGGGCACGAAAAAATTTATTTAGTTGGGCTTATAAATATATAGATTGTAATATATAATGGGGTCTAGAAATTAGAAAGGTTGTTATGAAATATAAATTTAAAACGAAGCCATACGGGCATCAGTTAGATGCCTTAAAAAGATCATGGAATAAGCGTGAGTATGCTCATTTTATGGAAATGGGTACGGGTAAATCTAAGGTACTTATTGACAATATCGCCATGCTATATGATAAAGGGGGAATTAATGCCGCCGTTATCGTAGCTCCTAAAGGGGTTTATAGAAATTGGTCAGAGAAAGAGATACCTATTCATATGCCGGACCATGTATTAAAACATATGGCAGTATGGAACCCTTCCCCCACTAAGAAACAAAAGAATGATTTGGTTAAATTATTTGAAGTCTTTGATGATTTAAAAATGTTGATCATTAATGTGGAAGCCTTCAGTACCAAGAAAGGGGTAACTTTTGTAGAGAAATTTATATTGGCACACAACGTATTAATGGTCATCGATGAATCAACCACGATTAAAAACCCGAAAGCCAAACGTACCAAGAACCTATTAAGACTGGCTATTAACTGTAAATACCGCAGAATCTTAACAGGTTTCCCTGTTACCCGCTCCCCTTTGGACTTATATAGTCAATGTGCTTTTTTATCTAGGGATTTATTGGGGTATTCTTCTTATTATTCTTTTCAAAATCGGTATGCAAAGCTCATTAACAGGAATTTGGGGCATAGAACCTTTCGACAAGTTGTCGGTTATCAAAATCTAGAGGAATTAACCCATCATTTAAAGGAATTTTCTTATCGGGTATTAAAGAAAGACTGTTTAGATTTACCTGATAAAGTTTATCAAAGAAGGGAAGTGGAACTTACTCCTGAACAAAGAAAAGTCTATAAAGAATTAAAAGATTATGCGATAGCTGAACTGGAATCTCACGAATTGGTTAGTGTAACTTCGATATTAACCCAGATTTTAAGGCTACATCAGGTGGTATGTGGGTTCGTTAAAAACGATAAAGGGGAAGAAGTTGAGATTAAAAACAACCGCTTAGATGAACTTGTTAATATTCTACAAGAGGTACAGGGAAAGACAATCATTTGGGCAAACTATCAATATGACATTAGAAGGATATTAAAAACCTTACATAACATAACAGGAACTGAAAGTGTAGCCACTTATTACGGGGAAACTCCTGACGAGGAACGTCAAGAAGTAATCACACGATTTCAGGACCCTGATTCTTCCTTACAATATTTAATCAGTAACGTACAAACAGGGGGATATGGCATCACCTTATCTGCCGCTAGTAATGTTATTTATTACTCTAACAATTATGACTTGGAGAAACGTTTACAATCAGAAGATAGGGCTCATCGGATAGGACAAGTCAATAAAGTTACCTATATTGATTTGATTGCCAAAGGGACAGTTGATGAGAAAATTGTGAAAGCGTTGCGCAATAAATTAGATTTAGCGCAAGAAGTCTTGGGCGATGAGAAATGGAAAAACTGGATTAGCTAGCCGCATAACGTTTTAAATCGTTTTGAGTTATCATCCCGCCATTAGCCTTTGTTTGTGGTACTTTTGTACCTCCCAGTCTTTCTGTAGCCGTTGGTCGTCTACCTTCTAACATTTTTAAATGGAAAGCTAAGTCTTCATCAGTTATTTCTCTACCTTCTTGACTATTAGCGGCTGCTGCTAAACGAACTAAATCAGATAAATTTTCACCTCCTTCTAACGAGAGTTGTTCAGTGAAATTTTGATTAGTATTTAAATTATCCATTATCATTTGTCTTAATAAATCCATATCGGAGATATCTCCTCCATTATCTCTGTATAAAGGTCCACCCATATTAGCCATCATTGGTCCTTCTGCTCCTGCTCCTTGTGTAAGCATGGCTGTAGCAGTTTCTAAAATAGCAACGGCAGTACCAACATCTCCTTGTGTTCTACCCACTACTGTTTCTGCAAGCATTGCTGCATCTCCTTCAATAGAAACACCTTCCCCTTCTGGTCCTCCCATCATTGAAGGATCCATTGGTGGTCCGCCTGCTCCTGCCATCATTGAAGGATCCATTGGTGGTCCTCCCATTGGTGGTCCTCCCATCATTGAAGGATCCATTGGTGGTCCTCCCATTGGTGGTCCGCCTGCTCCTCCCATCATTGAAGGATCACTCATAGGGACACCTTGTCCTGTAGTTCTGATATTAGTTAGAGTGTCCATTATTCCATTCGCCATTTCTTATCTCCTTGGTCGGAACCCAGATTGAAATACCTGAGTTAGTGTATCGTTTTGTTGGTTCAAAGGCAACCTTGAAAGTCCTTTGTTTAATAAATTATCTTGTCCTATGGAGAGGTTTCCTCCCCTATTAGCAAAAATAGGTTCAGGTGTTGGTCCCGGAAGAACTGGATATCCCATTCCCGGAGCACTACCAAACTCAGAAGGATCCATTGGTTGAGTCCAATCTTGCATTGAGTCAGAAGGTTCCTCATAAGGTACATATGGATTCTTTAACGGTCGTCCTGTATATATATTTCTAGGTCTATCATCATCTATAGGAGAAACGATAGGTAAGGGCATAAATGTATCACCGGGAGGTGCAGTAATAGGAGGACCAAGAGGAGGCTGATCAGCAGGACTAAAAGGACCTGAACCTGTTGTAAATCTTTGTGAACCGTCTGTACCGCTATCAAGATCAGGTTCTGGACCACCAACTCCGGCTGCCGCTGCTGCCTCAGCTTGGTTTCTTAATTCCCAATATTCTGGACCACTTATATTTCTACCCGGAGTTCCAGTCTGTCCTACTGATGTTATAGGCATTGGAGACTCTATGGGAGTTCCTTCATATATACCTAAATCTTCAGGAGTTTCTATATCAGCTTCTCGCCGTACACTCCTAAAGGCTTCAGTATATGGGTTAGTAGCAGCTTCAGGAGCAGCAAAAGTATTGGCGGTAAACTCAGGCAAAGAAGCTATGCCCTGTTCCGCCTCGGTCGCTTGGTTATTTTTAAACTCTGCCACGTCTGCTTCATATTGGTCAGTGGCATTATTACGGGCTTCATTTGCGTCTCTTCTTAGATTAAGAACATCCAAAATACCATTACGATTACGACCTTTACCGTTAAGATTGAGAGTTTTTCTTCTTCCTTTAGCCATTAGGTCCCACCTTGTGGATTATTTATCATGTAATCTATTTCACCTTCTAATTCCGCTATTCGATTGGCTCCTCTAAAGTCAGATAATGCTTCAGCTCCGTAATCAGCTACTCCTCCCGCTAAAGAAGAAGCTAAATCAACTGCTCCTGCTCCTGCACCGATAGCCGTTGTTATTGGATTAAAATCAGGTGCAAACCTACTTTGATAATCTAGTTCTCTTTTTTCTTTTTCTGTTTTCTGATACACTGAGTCATAAAGTTCTATTTGTCTACCTAAATCATTTGCTGCTACAGAATCTAAGGAAGCTAAGTAACGTATAAAG
>VTLG01004601.1_pt1 | contig 17367 bp, 8 predicted proteins | sample 4694571 | NCBI WGS metagenome assembly VTLG01 (sample SAMN12604809, study PRJNA352737) | marine metagenome | biome: ENVO:00000447; feature: ENVO:00000209|ENVO:00000569|ENVO:01000036; material: ENVO:00002151; isolation source: viral sequences binned using virsorter ...
AGTAGTATTAGTCAGTAATGAATAAGTACCAACAGCTACGTTGTTATCTCCGGTTGTATTATTAGCTAATGAATCTTGACCTATAGCTACATTATTACTTCCAGTAGTGTTATCAGTAAAAGCTTCTTTACCTATAGCTATATTCTCTGATCCGGTAGTATTTGCATCGGCTGCATAAGCACCTATAGCAACATTATTATTTGCAGTAGTGCTTGCTACTAATGCACCTCTACCAATAGCTACTTGATTCTGTCCAGTTGTATTTGCTTTTAAAGCTTCCCATCCTACTGCTACATTATTATCTGCAGTTGTTTGGTTTAGTAATGCACTAGCACCAATAGCAACATTATTATCTCCGGTCGTACAAGTTCCTAATGCACTATCTCCTACTGCTGTATTTTCTGTAGCGTCTGTAATACTAGAAGCACAATTAGCACCTACAAAAGTATTGTAAGAACCTGTTGTTTGTTGTAGTCCAGCTTGCCAACCAATATGTGTATTTCTATCTCCAGTTGTTACGGCTGTACCAGCACTCCAACCGAACATAGTATTCCTTATAGCATTTGTACCATCAAAATCGTCTCCTGCACTTGTACCAGCTACAGTATTACCTTGTGCATCACTTGTTATACCAGTAGATATAGTAGCCCATGAATTGTCTCCTCTTAAATAAGTAGAACTAGAGGCTGTACCAGTAGCTGACAGTTCAGCAACACCAACAGCATCATCTGCTAGGTGGGCATTATCTATACTACCATCTGTATAGTGTTCAGAGTCAACTGCATTATCTGCAAGTTTAGTACCATCTATAGCATCAGCTGCAATCTTAGCAGTTGTAACTGCAAGGTTTTGTATCTTAGCTGTAGCTACAGTATTATCACTTGGTGTACCAATACTTACTGCATCTCCGATGGTTGTGATAAAATAATCAGAACCAGTAGCAGGAGCAGAGGAGAAAATGATACTAGAACCATCAATAGCAAATCCTTCTGCAGGTTGACTTGTTCCAGAGTTAGGTTTTTGAACGACTCCATTGATGCTAACAAAATGTTGTTGAGCTGTAGAGCCTGGGTTGGATATAACAAATCTGTAAGCTGTACCATTAAATGTCGCACTATTACCACCAGTACCTGAGTAACTAGATATTGTATTTATATAGAAATCACCACTAGATGCTACTTCACCCCATGCAGAACCATCATATACTTTAAGCTTATCTGTAGCTGAATCCCACCATAAGTCACCTTCATCTAGTGAAGAACTAGGTGCAGAGCTTGCTACTCTATATCTAGCTGCAAAGTCATTTATATCATTACTTAAACTTAATAAATCAGCTTCTTTAAGTGTTGCCTTATGATAGTTATATATCTGACCAGAGCCAGTAGAACTAACCATAAATGCTACACCATCAGCAATAGTAGAATTATTAAAGTTAGAAGCTATATTGTTGATAGTTACTGTTGAACCACCTACAGTTCTACCTGTAGTACTAGAACCAGAACCACCTACAACAATACCACCAGCATCAGCAATACTGATTACAACACCAGCAGATGGTTGTGTATTAGGGAATGCAGCATCTGTTGCTATAACTTCAAGACCACCAATAGGTGCTATCTGTGCAGCTACATAATCGACAACAGCTCCAGATGTAGGAATCTTAGTATCATCATCAGTTATAGTTGTCTCACCAGCTCTGTTTTCACAAACACTATTAATTTCAGTAAGAGTAGCAGCAAGAGCTGTACCACCTGCTAAAACAGAAGAAGTACCTGATTGCATACCAGAAAGTGTTGTTAGGTCTGCATCAAGAGGTTGAGCTACTGATGAAATATAAGCTTTTGTTGATTGCTGTGATGGAGGCTTAGTAGCACTATCAGAAGCAAAGTTATCTTCGTCTAATAAATCAGATGAAATAGAATAGTTATTAGCATTAGCTGCTATAGCATTCAATTTACTATGATCTGCATCTGTAAATACGTTACTATCTGAAGCATTTTCTACAGCTGTTCTGATTTCAGCATCAGATTGATCTGCTGTAGCACTAGCTTCTATAGCATTTAACTTACTATGATCAGCATCAGTGAATACATTAGAATCACTAGCTGCCTCTACAGCAGCTCTTATCTCAGCATTAGTTTGATCAGCAGTAGCTGAAGCTTCTATAGCGTTTAGTTTTGTATGATCAGCATCTGTAAAGACATTACTATCAGATGCTGCTTCTACTGCAGCTCTGATTTCAGCATTTGTCTGATCAGCTGTAGCACCAGTTTCTACACCATCTAATTTAGTTTTATCAGCAGCTGACATAGAACCAGGAGCTGAAGTAGTAGCAGCTGCTAGTTTTGATCCAGCTATTGCTGCAGATGCATTTATATCAGCATTGACAATAGTATCATCAGCTATAATAGTAGATGTAACTGTACCTGTATCACCTGTGGTTATCACCGTACCTGTTACATTAGGCAATGTGATTACCCTATCAGCAGTAGGATCTGTTACCGTAAGTTTAGTTTCATATGCATTATCCGTAGCTCCTTCAAAGACAATACTAGTATCTTCACCCATGTTCAGGTTACCGATCATGGTAGAAGTACCAGTATTCTCAAATGATCTGTTTCCAGTTTCTTGTGTAACGTATAAACTTTGAGTAAAGTTATCGTTCAAGTCTTCTGATTTTATAGCTGATCCTGCATAGAAGGTAGCTGTTAAGTTCTCTAAACTTGTATTTCTTAAAATCTTTATGGCGGCTCCATTAGCAGGAGCAGTATTAAATTGTACCGTAGTAGCATTAGCTAAAGCCCATGCTGTAGTAACGGTTGCGTCAACTTGAACTTCAATATCAGTTGACTTTATATATGGAAATGTGAATGAGTAATTGGTGGTGGATCCATTACCTGTATAAGCGTTTTCTGTTACAGCCATAGTTTGTTATCTAGATCCTCCATATTGGAGTAGTTCTTGTTTTTCTAAGTTTTTCTTTTGTAAATAAGCTGCTCCTTCTACATTACCTTGTTTCATTTGAGAATCAACATGGTCTTGAGTCTGTATAGTTTCTACAATATGCTGGAATTGAGTATCAGCTAGTAGTTCTAATTCAGCTCTTCTTTGAGCATTTCTTATGATTTTATTAATCTCTTGGTGAACTGGTAATAATCTTTTTTTAAGTTTTATAGCTTCGTTTTGAACATCTACATCATTACTTCTATGAATACGTAAATCTTCAATTTGCTTTCTATATTTTTTAACTTTCATCAACTTCTCAATTTCTTTATAAAGTTGATAAGATCCTATTTTCTTATATATGTATTCTCTTTCTTGAGGAGTGTATTCGTATTTACCTCCTGAAGTTTTTCTTAATCTGCTTAGCCCATCCCACTGGATTTCTTGTAACCACTGTCTCCAAGGTTCGGCCGTACCGCTAACTTTAACAGGACTTAAAGCATTAAGCATTCTTAAGAATGGTTGATCTACATCATTTAGTGGTGTACCTGTCCATATATCAATCTGTTCAGGTAACATTAAATTAAAACCTGGTAATCTATTCATTAAATATTCTTTAACTTCACCTTCAAGATCCTTTTGAGAACTAGATATAGCATTTGCTAGCACACCTGCACCACCTGATAGTGGTAACATAGCTCTTGTAGTATTAGCGATTAATCTATTCCATCCACTTAAATCACCGTTAGTAGCAGCAATAAGTGGTTCAAACCCTTGAAGTGGTGTTTCGTTTAAGAAACTAGCAGATAGAGTCCAAGCAAGTTTACCTTGCCAGTTAGCAAGTATTGGTTCGTTTAGGTCTTTAGCGTAATATGACATATCACCTAATACACTTAATACTTGTTCTATACCAAGAAGTCCTTTATAACTTACCCATTTACCACCAATATTTATTGTCTTAGGTTCATATCCAAACTGGTCTCTTTCTTTCTTCCTAGTTGATGCATTATAATTACCATTACCTCTTATGTTACCTCCCATAGCATACTGCCATAAGCTACCTACCATAAGGCCACTAAAAGCTAATCTTCCAGTATATTCTGCTCTAAGATTTTTAAATATAGCCATAGCATTAGGTTCTGATGCCATATCTATACCATGTTCTGCTAACGCTGCTGCTATATCATCAGAGCTTCTAGCATATATAGTTTTAGAATATTTATTGAATCCAGGTATTGCAGATAGTGGAGTCCAAGACATTGAGTTCTTGATATAATTGCTAGATGTCCTAGGGAACATCATAAGGAATTTAGATATTGGATAGGCAGTTGTACCTTTATTTAACCAATTAGCAAGTCCATCATCTAAGTTAAGTTGTACTTCACCAGCAATTGCTCTAAGTACATTATTTTTTATCAAACCATTATCATCGAAGAATTCTCTATAATATTTAGCTTCAGCAATTAATACATTTGAACGTTTGAAATAACCTAATTCACTAAAGACATCATCATATGCTTTTACTCTAGCTAAGTAATGAGCTAACATTGTAGAAGTATAAGCATCAGGAAATACTAGGCCAGTCATACCATATCTCATAGCTGGGTGTCTACCTAGATCTCTTAAGTTACTGGCTAGATCATGTTGTATCATCTTACCCCAGTCTCCTTCTACTTCCCATGCTTCTCTCATACCATCTGCTATATCCCATTCTTTACCAGTTTGAAGCTGGAAATCCTTACGATAAGCTTTAATCATCATATCAGGATCTTTATGGGCTTTCTTCATCATCTCAAAACCATCAGCTAATGCTCTACGATTTGTTTCAAATATAGAACCATTAGCATAGAAGGTCATCTTTAAACCTGTAAAGTCACCATCTATAGCACCCCAGAAACCATGACCTAATACTTGTGTAAGAGGTTTTAATGTTAACTGATAAGTGTTACCAACCATAGCTCTAGCTGCTGATAATCCACTAAGAACATTGTTCATTACAACACTCCAAGTAGCTTTAGCAAAGAGACTCATCTGTTTAGGATCAGGACTTTTAATCAAACTTAGAGGTGATATTTGACTTTCAGCATATTTGTTAAGCTTAACTAAAGTATCTACATCTCCATTTGTATGAGCAAATGCATCTACTAAAGGACGTAAGAAATGAGGTTTGGTTTCCTTTATTTCTTTTAAAGTTTTAGTAAATCTTAAATTTCTAGCATGTATAGAATTCTCTACATTAGTAAATTCTTTAGTTAATTGTTCAACTACTGTATCAAAATCTTTAGGAGGTACTTGGTCAAACCAATTCTTATTTCTTAATTGCCAACCAGCTAGATATTTATTAAGTCCGTACTCATCTAATAAGAATTGCATCTTATCAATAATGAGATCCATTACTCTAGAATCATCTACATATGCACCACCTTTCTGAACAGCTTCAGCTAGTGTAGCAGACTCTCTTCCTAGGGTATCCATAACCCTTGCAGAAGCTTCTGAAACTTCTCTACCTAAGAATCTATCAGTTAAGTCTCTTAAAGCAAATGCAGCAGCTCTGGCTTGCTCTTCATTGATTACTTCAACTTTAAACCTACCTAATAAAAAATTCTTAACATCTCTATTCTCTACAAATAATGCTCTTACATCATCTATATTTTCAGCAGCAATAATACTTGTGTATATATCCCAAGCCGCAGCATTCATCTGTTTAGTACTATATCTGATACCATCTACAACAGCATTAAAACGGCCAATATCTCTAGTTTCTTCAGCTAAACCCATAACAGCATCACGGGATTTATTACCTACCATGAGACCTTTTTCTCTCATAGCTTCTGTTATAATAGGAGCTGGATCACCTACAGAAGTACCATTCTTAATAGCAGTAGTATCTGCCATATTCCTAGCTACATTAGCAGGACCAGGGACTGATCTAGCAGAAGATGCTTCATCAACAAGGCCAGGTGATATATCTGGATCAAATGTATTTGGATTAAATTCAGGATCTTGCAGTTTACGTCTAGCAGCTGCATCACCTTCTAAATTAAATCCTAATTCTTTTCTCTTTAATGCTCCTTCCGCACCTGTACCTATACCTAATCTATCTTCGATATTTAATATTTCATTAATGATTTGGTTCTCAGTCTGTTTATTTAATTTATTAGAACTTAATAAAGTATTAAGCCTCTGAAGTTCTATAAGATCATCTGGTTCTGAATCTTTAAATAATTCAAGTTGTTTATATTTAGTTGATGCTTCATCAAGTGGTTCTATGAAATCTACTTTGGTTTTAAGTGCGCTTTTACCATCTATAAATGCTCCTAATATTGTACCGACAAAACTTAATGCAGTATTTTCATAGAAGTTCATCATCTTTCGAGCTGCTGGGCTCTGTGATTCTTTAGTCTTCCATGCTTCTGGTATAGGTATCCATCCTTTAGGACCAAACATACCTGGAGCTAAATCTGATACAACCTTAGCTGCATTATGATCTTCACTTGTATCACTAAGTAAAGCTACAACTCCAGATTCTAATCCAAACGCACCTAGTTTAGTTAGATGTTTTGCTAAGAATGGGTATTTATTAACACCTGCAGCTCCTAAAAGTTGGTTTGTTTTACCACCAGTATATATAGAAGGTAGGACAATAGAAAGTACTTGCCTAGTATTTTGGTATAGAGGTTCATCCATTTTAGTGGCTTCATCCCATCTATCATCTATTTTATCCATTCCAGGTATAATTGTACCTGCTGCATCCATACCAAAATCAGCCCAAGCTAATCCTGGTACTGATAATGCTTTGAAGTTATTATCTAATTGATCAGCTACACCTTGTATGTTAGCTTCATAACCATACATAGTTTTCTTTGGTTCACCTGCTTTTGCTGCATTATATTCTTCTAAGGACATGCTATGGTATTTCTGATACCACTTATCCTTTAGTTGATCTCGTTGACCTTTGAATTCATCAGCAGTATAAGGTATACCTAAGAAACCTCGTTTCTTTCCGAAGTGCCACCATTCATTATACTCATCTTTCATCTGAGCTTCATTTTCAGGAATAGAAAGATCTACAGTACTATTACCTATTTTACTACGGAATGGAGCAGGAAATGAGCCTTTTTGTATGACTTCGGGTTCTATTATCTCTTGTTGATTATTTGGTGACGTATAATCGAACTCATTTTCATCTACAGGAACGTATCCTGAAGGATTTAATTCGTCATTTTCCATTATTTATTTTTTAATAGGCTTGCTTTCTGCTTTTCTTTTTAGCAGTTCTTTTTCTAGTTGTTCTTTCTTATAGGTTTCTTTTTTCAAATTAGCTATACCAGTAAGTCCAAATTCAAATTGCCAATCAAATGTAGGATCTTTAGATAATCCATTATTTTGAAAGAAATTAGGATAATCAGTGATTACAGTAGTACCTTCTGAGTCTAAATAAGTGTCAATACCAATGCTCTTTTTAAAAGATTCTGAAACAGAAAGTCCATCTTCTATTGAGGATCTTACCCATTCTCGCATAGGAATTATACCTTGTGCCATTGAAGCAGATGCTAAGGTTTGGCCATATACATTTTCTTTTCTAACCCATTTACCATTAATAAGTTTTGCTGCATCTTGTCCATCAGCAGTAAATCTGACTTTATGGCCATTTTGTTTTAATAAATCATTGATAACTTCTACATCAGTTTTAGCCGTTAGATATGCTAGTGTTTTAACATTCTCAGGTACAGCAATATTGTCAAGTCTATCATTTAATGGGAACCCTACAGTATCATCCGCTAAAGCTTCAGCTACTTCAGCTAGTTTTGTTACATTATGAGGTGATATAAATGAATCATCTTTTAACCACTCATCATAACTTCTATGTCCAAATTTAGTTAAAAGTCTTACAGTTTCTGGTGCATATTCATCTACTTTTAGATTTTTTATTTCTTCTGATGCTTTTGCTAATGTACCATCTGTAGTACGAGCTCTTAAATCAAGCAGAATAGATCTATTATCAGAATCTAATGCAGATACATCGTTATGTTCGTAAACAAACCATGGTAAAGAACCAGCTCCTTCTGAATAGTACTGTCTTTTTCTTGCATAAAAACCTTCACCATATTGATCAGGTTCTGATTTATTTTCTCCTTTTCTAAATTCATCTAATTCTTCTTGCCAAGCTAGATCAATTGCTTGTTTAACAGTTCCTTTATAATTTGGATCATCAATAATACTAGCAACCTTTTCTTCAACTCTAGATACCATTATTGGAACCATACCTTTAGCTGAATCTGATAATTGTAAATTCCCTTTATTTACCTTCTCAGCTGCTTGAAATGCAGCATTACCTTTCAAAGTGAAACCTTTTATACCTTTAGTAGCATTCGCACCGTAAGTCCAACCTGACTCATATATCTTCTGATAACGTTCAAATGATGGTCTTAATTTTTCTCTTTGTGCTCCAGTAGCTTGCATGTATTCTGCTAAGGCACCTTCATGATCTCCATCTAATTCAAGAGATTTTATACGAGACCATCTTTGAGCTACAGTCCATTGAGATCTATCAAAGCTTAAATAGTCTGATGCTTTACCATAGATATAATTTCTACTTTTATCAGTACCTTTAGATAATTGACTAGCTACAAGTATTTCATTATTCCAGAATTGCTTATCAGTTTTATCGTAAGGTATTTGTTTTTCTTCTCCATCTACCTCATCTATTTTGTAACCACGTTCTTTATTAACTAAATGTTCTTCCCAACGTTTATTAGAAGCAAGTTCATTATCAGTATCATCTGCACTAGCTCGCCCTCGCCTTGCTTTAGCATCAATTGCTTGTCCTTCTGCCCATGCAGTTATGATTGTATCTAATGCATCAGGATGCCTTTCAATAAGAGGTTTACCTAATGATGCTTCGAGAACACCATCCCTTGTACCTTTTGCAAACTCTTGAGCTGACTTTTTATCTAATATAACAAATTGTGAAACAAACGCTTCAACATCATCTTCACTTTGGAAATCTGTTCTTTTATTTTTTACGTGATAGCTAAGGAATTCTATCGCTGATTGTTTTAAATCAACTGGTCCCTCAAAATATTTACCAGTACGATCGTTGTAGAATGTACCATTCTTTGTTGCAAGTACTGCCTCATTAAAATATATCTGTCGTCTTATTGGATCTTTTATTTGACTTAATTTATCACTTAAATCTGTTCTTTGGAATTCAGTTATTTTTAAATTATCTTTATTAGTAAGTGAAATACTTTTAAGTCTAGCTAGTTTTGTAAACTCAGCTCTTATAGCTTTACCAGATTTAGAATTAGGACTTAGATTTTTATGTTTAAGATATTCATAAGCATAATATTCATACCACTCATCAACGTTAGCTTTAGATAAAGTTACCTCTCTTTCTTTAAAGGTATTGTGCATTTCTGCAACAATGGTGCTTTTATTAGCTTTGAATTGATCTTCTATCTTTAACCCAAATGCTACATTATCTTTACCAATTGTTTTATCATAACTTATTTGTGTTTCAAGCTCTGGTAAAAGTCCATTTGCAATTAAGTTCTCTTTATTAAGTGGTAATCCTTGATCTAGTGTTCTCCTTCGTGCATCTTCGTAGTTCTCAACTCTAGCAGATAATCTTTCTTTTAATATATTAGCAGCTTCTATAGCACTTTCTGAATTTTGCCAGTCTACATTTTTATTTTTATCTAAATCTTTAACTAGTTGTCTAGTTTCTAAAGCTTCTGTGAAATCATGTACACCTGTAATTAAGTTGCTATACATTGCTGCTTGCTTAGGTGCAAGCTGTGCTAAATGATTTGCTTTCTTTTCATACTCATCAGCTATACCTTTTAATCTTGCTACATCTCTATCAGCTCTAATCCTTGAATTATCTTTTATAAGTTCACGAGATTCATCATATAATCTAAATACACTATTCTGAGCTTCTTCTTGGAATGATGCATTACTTGATAGTTGTGATATTTCTCTATTAGAAATTTCTCTCTGTTGTATCTGTAGTTCTTTTAAACCACCAATCTCAGTTTTACTTTGTTCTTTAAGTCTTGTTTCTGCATTTGATAGAGCCTGGCTAGCAGGTGTAAAAGAGGCCTTTTGGCGACCTCTTTTATAACGTTTCTTTTGTGGCATTATCTAAACGCTCCTGCTATACTGGTTAATCCAGAACCAAAGGAACTAGCAATACCTGTATATGTATTAGCCATTTGCATGTTATATGCAGCATTTGGATCAGACATAGCTCCATGTACTGGTTTAGGTCCGAAGTCGAATTCCTCCCATGCTCTTGGTAGAGAGTATTCAGCAATTGGTAATGGATCTGGTATAAGTGGCATAGGTAATACACCTGGATCTAACATTTTATTTGCATAAGCAACTAAGTTTGCAGATGTTTTATCACGTTTTATCTCTTCTAAAGCAGCTCTAGTATTTCCTGTTTCACTTACTAAAGATTGATTCAGCATCTCCATCTGTCTACCATAATCAGCCCATGTAACTTGTTCTCCTTTAACAGCAGAACGACCTGAAGTTACTCTAGCTCTACTACGTCCTTCTGCTATTAAAGTTTCTAAATAAGCATCATTTCTATCAAATGCTTGTTCATCTCGTATTTCTTCAAGCTGTATAAGTTCACTATCTGCAGAAGCTCTAGCTGCTTGTTCATTCATATCTACTTGATTCCAGAAGATATCATTTGAACGTTTATACTGAGCTTCATTAGAAGCTTGCTCTTTATTCCTTATCATTAAATTATAATTATAATTCTTAAGAGCAGTAGCATCTTTATATTCTCTTACCTTACCTTCATTCCTAGCTTGAAGTTCTATATTATCAATTGTTTCATCTCGTTTAGCTTCTAATTGGGATTTCTTCATCTCCCACATCTCGACATCATAAGCAAATCGTCGATCTGTTGCTTCATTAGAAGCTTCTGCTTGTTTCTTTGCAGCGTCAGCAGCTTTTCTACCACCTATATATTGACCAGTCATGTTAGCCGCAGTAGCTCCAATACCAACAGCAGCCATTGTACTTAATCCGACAGCACCAGCACCTAATCCTGCTGCTGCACCTACAAGTAAAGGTATTAAAGCAAAGGTTTTGAAACCTACAAATAATATTCCTGTTTCTAATAGCATTTTTTTAAAATCCTCTCCTATAAAATCTTGGTGAGTAATGTCCTTCCCACATCATAGAGTTTAAAGACACGGGGAATGGAGAGTCATTAAAAATTCTAAGTTGGAAATTACCAGTTCTTTGGTGTATTGGTACTTGTACAACTGATGAATCTATTATAGAAATATCGTTAGCTAAGTAAGTATTAGCTGAAACAGTTGAACTTAAATTATACCATTCATCTAAAAATATCAAAATAGCTACACCATTAGCTGGTGCGCTGTCAAATGTAATTTGGAAATCACCTGATACAGTAAATGCTGTAGTTATAACACCATCTAATGTTACTTTTATTTGATCTTTATCTACATATGATAGATCATTTGCAATCCATGAGAATGCAGTGGTAGATCCATCTCCAGTATATGATTTTGTACCTTGTTGGATACCTGTAGATCTAAGCTTAAAGCCCATAACTCCAGATAATCCAAGAGCAAACTTCATTCTAGATATAGTTAAGCTAGCAGTAAAATCTGTAATCTTTTGTTTCTCATCAGTTCTGAAATATGTTTTAGGTAGAATTACATCTAAATCATATTTCCATCCTACAATTACATCAGATGCAACACTTGATAAATCTTTTCCTACAACTTTAAAATAAGTGCTACCAGTTCTTGTATAATCCCATCTAGCACTACCATCAGTTATATTAGCTCCTGTACCTGTAGGACCACCTGATCCTGCAGAAGTACCAGCAGTATCACAAGTGTATACTTTATCACTATCATTCTTTACAACGTCTCCTACTGCATAGGCAGTGTTTGCTTGCCAAGCTGTATCACTTTCAACTGAAGGTGTAGTTGTAAATCCAGATTCAATAAACTGTCCTGTAGCTGTAGTACCTTTAATAACTATAACAGGTGATAATCCAGTTATATTATCCCAAGGTATATAACATTTAGAATAAAGTCCAGCTGAATTATACACTACAGAACTAGCTGTTGTATATAAATCCATACATGGGTTAATCTTAGAACCATCATTATTAACAATAATAGCATCTCGTGGACTTTGACTTAAACTAGCTTTAGATAGAGTAAATTGTGTACCTTGTTTAGTAACAGTATAGAAATCATCAGAGTCTACAACAATTGTTTGTACATTACCTGCTAACTTCCAGTTAAACCAAGCTTCAATAAGAGTCTCTTTACCATCATTATAGGTTCTAAAGAAATAAACATATCTAGAATCTTGATCTGACATTGCTAAGAACTTGTTCTGAGAACTAGCAATTAATGTATCAACTGTAGCAGGAACCCATTCAGCAACAATTCTACTTATATCTAAAATAGAAGGGTTCTCATCTTGACCCCTAGTTTGCATATTAAATGTTCTAGTATAACTAGGTGTCTTACTTATAAATGTAATTAAACCACCCATATCAACAGGCCATATATCTGAATCCATATCATAGTTAGATAGGACACGAACGTTAGCTGTTGTTGGTGTTAAAACTTTATCAGCAGAAGTCAGTAAGAATTGTTGGTCTTTACTAAATAGACACAATCCTTGAGTTGTAGGTAATACAGAATGTAAGGTTGCAGGTTTAACTGTAGAAGCTTTCAAATCAACTGGATCTGAATCTGTTAAAACCTGAGCTGAACTATGGTAGAAATTATAAAAATCTTTAGATTGACTTGTAGCAACATTATCTTTAGATAAGAACCCTAGTCTATCACTATAAAAAAATGAACCATTAATTTTTTCTCCTACAAAACTTGGGTGAGAGTTTGTGTTATCATCACCTACAGTTCTTGCTGTCCAAGAAACTTGTTTAAATGTAAAGGTATTAGTTGCTGTATTAACTAATTGATGTGGCATTGTAGAACCATCTAAACCAGTTGATACTGCAGGATCTAATCCTTCTTCCCAATAACCAGTACCAGATGTACCATTATCTGCTACAAATTTAGAAAAGAATGTATCATCAGTAGATGTTGTATTAATAACCTTTACAACATGATTATGAAAAGATTGAGTTGGTAACTTAGATAAATTATCTACTTGATCTTGAAATACATATAAAGAATCACCAGCAGAACCACCAGTTGCAGTGATAGTTATAGCAGAATTACTGTCTGCTATATGTAATGACTCTTGATATTTAGTTGTAGTTACACCTGATAAACTTAAACCATCTATAGCTGATTTTAAAGCAGTTAAAATAGAATCGTAAGTACCAGCATTATTACTTGTATGACTAACTGTATTACCATCTATTACAACTGTATATGTATTTTCAGTAGGAGCACCACTTAATACAAGTGTAGCTTTCCTTTTAGCATTGAATGTTGGAGCTGCAGTTGCAGCAACAGTAAATAAGTTATTACTTATAATAGATGTATCTTGTACTGTTAGTACATCATAATTAAGTCTAGATCCTGTTAGATAATTTACAGCATTAACTGTTGTAGATGTATCCATGTTAACAGTACATGCTGTACCATCTACATTCCATACATCTATATCACCAAAACTACCATCAGGTTTAGGTGTGATACAACCTATGTATCTTTCTGTTGCTGTTCTAGCAATATAGAACCATTTAGAATCATCATATGTAGTACCACTACCTAGGTTAGCAATCCAATTAAAGCCAGGTCTTTTAGTTAAACCAAATGTAGGGTCTGGATAACCATTAAGGCATTCTTTTACTTGACCTGGTAATTTCTTATCATCTGATTGTCTTGATACTCCACCGAGATAATTATCTACTCGTTGTGTTATTGCTGGCATTATCTTTGAAGTGCATGGAACGGTTTATAACTACTATAATAGTTAGTTTTATTATATGGGTGTCCGAATATTGAATACTGCCCTTGACTTGTTTCGTACTCTAAAGCAGTAGATCTAGCTAATGCCTCTTGTTGCTGTAACATTTGATACTGCCCTTGATCTCCTACAATTCTTTGAGATGTTAAAGTAGCAGCTCTAGCAGTGATGAACTGTTGTATAGGTTCAGGTACATCAACCCAGTCAAATTCCCATATAACATCACACTCTACTTCAGCATGACTAGACCATGTATATCTATGGTTCATTCTATCATATAACTTACCATTTCTTCTTACTCCATCGTAATCAATATTAGAAGAGTTCTCAGTCAGCTTTATCTGTAATATATTATTAGCTATAAGGATTTCATCATTAACATCAGGAGTAAATATGTAATGATTTTCTCTATTAAAAGTCCATCCTTCTGCTTGTATTTCTCTATTTACCTGTAACAATGTGTCGTATGCAATCGCAACGTCTGGGTTGGTTTGATCGAGAGTGGTTACAGGAGCCTGACCACAAGACGACAGGATTTGATTTATAGCGGGTAATTCTGAGGTGGCGTTAGTGGTTGGAAAAGGCATAATTATTTATTAAGAAAAAAGGGGAACCGAAGTCCCCCGATATATAAAGTGGAAAAAAAGATTAACCTGCAGAAGCAAGGTTAGAAGCTTGGAAGCCAGCATCAGAGATAGCTGTATGCTCAGTACCAGAACCATCCCAACCAGTAGCGTTGGAAGAAGCTGTATTGATACCTGCGATAAGCTCAACTGCGCAAGCAGGGTTTAGTGAATCAGCGCCCATTGCAAGACGTCCAAGAATCACATCTCCTTGGTAGACAACTGATATGTCACCTGAAGTTGTTTGTACAGAAGGTCCGATTGCTTCAACTACACCAGCTGCTTCCTTCTGGAATATTAATCCACAGGAGTTAGCAAACTTAGCAGCTAAACCATAGTTGTTAGTTGTCTTCTGTCCACCAGCAGGTGTACCAGAGTTAGCAGCTTGATCTTGATCGTCCATAGCTGCACCTACGAAGTCACCGAAGTTATCATCAGAATCGTATCCAGTTCTAACTGCAGTAGAAGGATCAGTACCGAACTTACCGAAGAATGGAATGTTCATTGACTTGTAGATCTTGATGCCTGCAATTTCAATGATTCCGTTTCCGGATTGTAAGGCTGTACCTTGTACGTCACGGTTGATTAGACCGTTAGATGATACGTTCTGGATAAGTGAGTAGTACTGTCTTGGGTTAAGAACAGCTACACGTCCATCGCCACTGACTCCTTTCTCATCTAGAATTGCTGCAGCATCATAGAATGCATTTACCAGCTTAGTAGAATCGAAAGCATCAGCTTTAGTGGTACTTGTATCTGAACCAACCTTAAGCATACTACCACCGGGCTCCTTGAAGTTAGTCATGGAGACTGGACTTGCAGCTCTAGCAGCTTTAGTTATAGCTCTAAAGATTCTGCGGTCATAGTTCTCAGCAAGAGCATAACCAATCTTACGAGAGATCTCACCACGTAGATCGTAGTGTGCAAGAGTTTCATCAAGTTCATACACGAATGCTGAACTGATTAATAGATCATCAACTGTGATGGTCTTCTCTGCTACTGGTGGTGACTTCTCATCATTACCTAGTATGCTTTGTCCTGGGATATGAAACTCTGATTTGGTCCTACCTGTGAAGATGAACTGCATTGATTTGCCGTTCTTCAGGGTACGACGAGTAACTAGATCCCTGGCAATTGTATTATGCTGAAAGCCTTTAAACATCTCACCTGAGAATAGCTTCAGGTAAAGGGCTCGCCTCTGCGCAGCGGTTCCCGCATTAGTGAGTGCACCATTATCGGCACCTCCATAAATAGGACCATTGGCATTGGCTGTTGTGGCCTGTTGTGCCATGATTAGTTAAAAATAATGTATTGTTTACTTTCTTCGCACGAAAATTTTTTGATCAATTTTTTTGTGGTCTATCCCACCGTCTAGACGGCAAAAGGTATCCCCGTGGGGGCTAATGCCAAAGCGAGATATCGGACTCGAACCGATGAAACTAGCTTGGAAGGCTAGAGTTTTACCGCTAAACTAATCTCGCTGAAGTCACTCTCCTAGGAGTGCTTCTTCTAAGGATTGATATTCTTCATCAACTCCTTTAGGTTGTATCTCACTAGGAGCTGTATCTTGTTCAGTAAGATCTACCGTTTCAGGATTAGAAGGTGCATAAGGTACAGGATTAGCCTGACCTAAACCTCTATTCCCCATTGATTGTTGTGCCATAAGTCTCCGATTGATTAGGTGGGTAAGATCTACAGTGCTTATGTTCACGCATATGTAAACCTTCTATTAGGATGAATATGAACAGGAGTAAGAATACCCCTGCCCATAACTCATTAAATTTAGAACTTATACTTGGCACCTATTTTTGTGCCGTAAGTATTATCAGCTTCATCATTAGAAGTACCTGATAACTCTCCGTAAACACCAAGCTTTTGAGTTACATTAAATGTACCTCCAAGTTTGCCAGATAGTTTATTCTCTGATCCATCTACATCAGCTACTGCTGTGATAGCAGGTCCACCTTGAATGTAGTAGTCAAACTTCTTTATAGATCCCTCGTATCCAACGTGAAGATCTACAGTTCTACCTGTATAATCAGATCCTGTATACCCGTCTCTTGACTCAGCGTTTAAATAGACGCCAGCCATTGCAGGAGTCGAAGCGAAAGTTGTTGCCGCTAGGGCTAGTGCAATTTTTTTCATGTAATTAATTTAAGATTTTTTTGTGTACTCTACACCACGATACTTGAGTGTCATAATGATCTCCAGTACCACAACCCCGTTCCATGCTGTGGATTCATGCGTCCCGTGAGGGATGAACGGACGTAGTGTTTATTTTTTAGGGGGTCTACCCTTCTTTGTACCGTAAGTACCTTTGCCTTTAGGCATATTGCTTCTCCGTTGTAGCCGCTAAGTCTAGCGGGAAGTTGTGAGCATTACGTTCATGCATAACCTCCATACCTAAGTTAGCCCTGTTGAGCACATCAGCCCATGTTGGAATAACTTTCCCATTGGAATCAACGATTGATTGATTGAAGTTGAAACCGTTGAGATTAAAGGCCATAGTGGAGACTCCCATACTGGTGAGCCATATGCAAACGACTGGGAAAACACCAAGGAAGAAATGAAGGCTGCGACTATTATTAAAGCTGGCGTATTGAAAGATAAGCCTACCAAAGTAGCCATGAGCAGCGACAATATTATACGTCTCTTCCTCTTGGCCGAATTTATATCCATAATTCTGAGATTCTAATTCAGTTGTCTCACGGATAAGTGATGACGTAACCAAGGAGCCATGCATAGCAGCGAAGAGAGCACCACCAAACATCCCCGCAACTCCCAACATATGGAAAGGATGCATAAGGATATTATGTTCCGCTTGAAAGACAAACATAAAGTTGAA
>VTLG01007182.1_pt1 | contig 17366 bp, 36 predicted proteins | sample 4694571 | NCBI WGS metagenome assembly VTLG01 (sample SAMN12604809, study PRJNA352737) | marine metagenome | biome: ENVO:00000447; feature: ENVO:00000209|ENVO:00000569|ENVO:01000036; material: ENVO:00002151; isolation source: viral sequences binned using virsorter ...
ATATTCGTACAGTTGTTAAAGAAAACCAAACGTGGTTCTTCTGTAAACTCATCAACTTGTAAACGTCTATGTATTTCATTCTTCCCTGATATCCTACTTCCTTTACTTCTATCTGATGGTCGCCATCTGCAACCTTTTTGTATCATTTGCTCTGCTAACGATGGGCCAGTATCACCACGCCTATGCCAAAGAGAGCTGTCAAGAGTGCCGTAACTAATAGTTCCGTCATGTTGTTCTACCTCCAATATCATATCTGCTAAATCGGTGGCTAAAACTTTCGATACATACATTTCTCTATATACAATAAGCTGCTCGTCAGGAGAAACAGCAAACCATAAAACTGCAGACTTACTTCCATATCCATAGTCACATGCCCTAAACTTTGTCCAAGCTGTCGGTATATCAAAAGGTTCGATAACATGTATATCACGATCAAACTCTGTAAACGCTGCACCCTCTTTGATATCCCAATCTCCTTCAAGAAGTTGTTTTCTTTGTTGTTCAGGCAAGGACAAGAGCATAGACTCATAATCACCTTGTTCTGAGAGATATGGATTATCAAATAATCTCGCAGGTATAAACCTACGTTTAAATAATGGTTCGCCTTGTTTACTATGTCCTTTTGGATATGTAAGGGTTTCATTAGTTTCTATATCTGTTGCATAAAATGATTTACCTGCAGGTGCAGGATCAATAAACATTTTCTTTACCCAATGGTGTCCTCTTCCTCCGGGATTGGTTGTTGCTCTCATAAAGATAGGCAAGTCAGGACTAGCAGTACGTAAACGTGAACGTAAATAATTCCAAGCAAAGGGCGTAGGCCATTGTGTAAGCTCATCAAATCCTATCCACGTAAATGCCAATCCTTGATAGCGTAATACATCATCTTCTCTATCTAAATAAGAAAACCACAATCTTCCACCTGAAGGTGCTACCCATTGCATTTTTCTCTCTGACCACTTTATATTTGGTATAACTTTAGGATACAATTCTTGTGATTTCCACACAAGCTCTCGTAGTTCCTCTGTTGTATGTCGCAAAAGTAATCCACTAAACTGTGGGTGTTGTAAGTATCTAAGAGGATCAGCTAACATGGCATAACTCTTGCCGCCACCTGCCGAGCCACCATACAGAACTTCTCTTTCACTACTTGCTAAAAAATCTGTTTGAGGACCTTTGTTTGGTTGAAACACTACATTGTGTGATTCTTGTACCTCAATGCGTTCCCTCTGTATAATCGGTGTTTGCTTTTTCACAGCTTGCACCTGTTCTTTTGGTTTCGATTTCTTTCGCTTTGATGATCGCCGCTTCGGCAAATTCTGCCCACTTGCGTAGGCTTCTAGTTTGGTTCTTGCGTCTTTGTTCATTCTGTAATCTTTTTCTTAATCCCACATGTGAAATATATCTATCTGTTTCTGTAGATAGCCAATTTGCCACCTCACGATACGAATATTGTTTTATATATTTTCTCGCTGTTTCTAACAAATCTAATTGTTTAGTTATCGGTAGCAATACATTAGGATCATTCTCATCTTTTTTATATCCAAATGGTATTGTTCTAGCTATTCTAGGAATAGGTTGCCACTCATTATCTTCTTTTAAATCTGTAGGCTGTGGTAATTCCCATACACCTAATGATCTATTCATCACTATTCTTAGGTGGCATAAGTACCACACCACCACTTGTTTCTACTTGTACTTTCTCTGTTTTAATTAAACCTGTACGATCTAACAATTCTTTTGCAGCTGCAAGTCTATCTCGTACACCTAGTTGTGTAGGATCAGATAAACTACCTGCAATAGCTACAGCAGCCTGTGGAGCATTTCTTGCCATATACAGTTGTGTAGCTTCAAGTATCTCATCTTTTAAACCTTTAGTAATATCAGACGTACTACTTGTTTCTGAATATCCTGCAAGTTTTTTTGCAAGGGTAACACTACCACCTGCTTCTTCAAATAAAACATCAAGAAACTTTTGTTGTTTATCTGTAAGTTGTCTAGCCATTATAAATCTACCTCATTCTTTGGTTTTTCTGTTCCGGGTATTACCTGACAAAATGGTCTTGCCTGATATACCTGTGGATATGTAACAGCCTTATTTGCTTTTTCAATAGCACTTTCAAAACACTTCTCTTTACTTGTATGTAACTCATTACCTGTTATTACCATGCAAGACTGTGCATTCATACTAGCACACAGTATCATTATAGACATCCACATTAGTTTATCTCAAGTTGAAAATGTGGTCCATCAATGAAAGGTTTTCGGCCTTGGCCACGTCTTAAATCAATATACTCATTCATTAAATCGTGAGCAGAACCATCCCAATCATTTAGTGTCTTATGCCATGCACCACCCCATGTTACATCTACACCTTCCATTACTGCACCAACTCTTATAGCATCAGCAATGTCATCATAAAGATTCAACTCCCATGATGCCCTCGAACCAATATAGGCCATGAGGTCCACTGCATGTGATTTACCTGTACTCTCTTGTGGTAAGTGGCGGCTATTCATTGTTTTCGATGCACCCTTTTTAACTAACTCAGCTTGCTCACTTTTTGTCCGGGTGCCGCAAATCACACCAAAATCGACCTTACTCACTTGTATGGCCTCTTTTACGATATTCACTAAGGATTCGTGTACGCCTTCTAATTTGCTCAAGCTTCTTGAACTTAATGTAAAACTCATGTTCTTCTTTCCTCTTTTTTGCCCAATGATTTGTATACTTTAAACTTTCAATAGGATATCTTCTACTACCTATATAATTATCTCTATAAGAGATTAAATGCTTTTTTTCTGTAGACATAATAAGATACCACAGGTAATAATATTAGATATAATCCAAAAGAATTTTTCTGTCCATTCCAAACTAAATAATCCCCATAACCATTCATATCAATAAGTACGGCTACTAATAACATTACAAAAAAATTTAAAAACATTATTAGAATTATATATAATATAATATTACTTACTTTTTCTACCAAAAAACTTACTCGCAGACCGAATCCCAAATGATGCGGCCACGATACATCCCAAACTTATCTGATACCAATCAGGCATCTGCTGCAACGACATAAACCCATCATGCACGATCTGTCTTCCCCAATCGCCGCAGAATGAAAGGATCAATGGTATTGTAAAAATTATAGTAAGCCATTCATCTTTCCACGAACTTTGTGTAGCCCTTATAGCAGCAAGCTCCCAATCAATCTCGCCTGTTGCTTCTTTCATTCGTATCTGTGCTTCAGCCTTTTGAACTGCAGTCTTCCCATCTATCCAAGATGTTGCTAGTCCACCGACTGAACTTATCAATGTCGTTAATCCACTAATCATTTGCTAACCAAATTAAAATTCCTAGTATAGAAACTAGTGATATAAAATATATGATAATGAAAGCTGTAAGCATTTACATCTTTACACATCTGCCATTCTTTCTGCAGAGTTTATAAGATACACACTTTGAACAAATTACTAACACTTCCATCTTCTCCTTGCTTGTCTTAATCTACTATTCGGATCTCTTGCTGCTTTAGGAAACTTCTTCATCTGTCCTGCAGATCTTGCACAATATGACTTTCTTCTTTTGGCTCTAGACTTAGAGGGTTTAGATTCAGTAACTGCAGTCTTTAACTTTGATCCGGGATTATCTCTACGATATTTAGCTACACCTTTTGCAGTCATACCTGCACCTGACTTGGTAGGGCGTTTGTGTCCACCACCAATCGTGTGTCCTTTCATGCTACCTTTTCTTGGCATTGCTTTTCCTTTTTCTACCTGATGCTGTAACAGACCATGAAACTCTTTTCGGTCCTGTCTTTTTACGTGCTTCAGATTTACTAATTCTACTAGCTACAGCTTTAGGTCTACAGGCAGGATATGGTCTGCCTTTGTCTTTCTTACCTGACCGACCACACTTCTTACCTGTTTTTACATCTCGCCAATCTTCAGCAAACCATTTAGTAAGGCCACCTTTAGGCATACCCACCACCACGTGACTTATATGTTTTTACAAGCCATGCATTAGCATACGCACTTGGATAAACTTTAAACTTTCTTTTAGCTTCTGCTTTTACTCTAGCGTATAAAGATGGGTTACTAGGCTTTGATCCTGCTTTCTTTTTAGGTGATCCACCCTTTTTTAATTTAATAGCAGCTAAAGCTTTAGCCTGTCCTGCATGAGCTTGACTTGCTTTCTTTAGTTTACCTGTAACCTTTTTGATGGTTGCTTTAGCTTGTTTAACGCTTTTTTGCATAGCCACCCTTTTTATAACCTTTAGTCATCTTCATACCTTTTTTCTTGGCTGCAGTTTTTGCCATAGCCATTCCTTTTGGTGTATATGGATAATGTTTATTTCCTACTTTTGGCATATCTACTCCTTATCATGTATTTTACATTTATTGCCATCTCTACATTCTACGTGCGTCTTGCAGGATGGACAAGGTATTGGGTATGGCCACTTCAACATTATAGTGTCCACGAATTAAAATATACTAACATATTGTCAGGAGCAACGCCATGCTTTAAAGATGCTTGCTTCCATTTATGATATTTCTTTATAGCGACTTCTTTAGCGTCTTCAAATTCTTTGTACGCTTTCTCCATATCACCATAACGTAGATCATGTAACTGCTGCTGCATATCTTCTATTTTCTTTTCTAATCTCATCTCTTCAGAGATCTTTACGTCTTTTTTTACTTCAACCATATTATCCTCCACTTACTTTGATTGCTATATAAATACATAAACCAATAATAATTAGTTTACCATAATCTAAATCCCATTTAGTTCCCTCGCCTTTATCAGCAAAGAATGACATAACTCTTGACCACATATTACTTTCTCCTTTTATTTAATCCACCTTTATTCATTAATTGTCTACGCTTAACTTTATCTTTACTTGGAAAGTATGGTAATGTTCTTCGTTTAGGTTTATCATCTTTACTTGGAAAATATGGTAATGTTTTTCGTTTAGGTTTATTTTCCTTTTGTTTAAATAATAAATTGTGTAAAGTGTTTATTTCTGATTCACTCATATTTCTTATAAGAGTACTTAGTTTCTTATTAGACATTATATATTCTCCCTTTGTTCTACTTTAGATGAAACCTCTACTCTAGACTTTCCACCATTAACGTACAATCCAAACCAAGCTGCACCTGCACCAACAACGACAGATACGAAACCTGCCTGTGCATTATTCGGCTCAGACAAGTTCATAAACCAATTACATGTTTGATAAAACACAACCATATAAGATAGGATCAATGCTCTAGGTACGATACGCCATGCATCTAATCGTTCAGGTGTTATCATTTTTTAAACATACCACCTTTGCGATAATCGGTATGACCCATACGTTTTGGCATACCACCATGTCTTTTGTAACCCATTTTGTTTCGTACAGCAGTAGGTAATTTTGTAAGACCTTTATTAGTAGGCTCTAACAAACCACCCATAGCTTTGTTTCTTATCTGTCTTCTAGCTTCTGCTCTACCCTCTAAAATTCTAGCATTGCCTTCTAATTCAGCTATATTCACACCAAACTTTTTAAGGTTTCTTTTTAGTATAGCAAGGTTACGCTTCTGTTCAGCATCAAGTCTTCTTCGTGCCATAAGATCACGTACAGCCTGTTCTGTTTGTCTAGGCGTAGGATTACCAATCACCTCACCTGTTTCACGAACAATACCATTGCTTTTATTACCAATGATTTGATTAGCTGACAATCCTTTGGCAGGATCAGCTTTGGCTTTTGTTACTGTACCACCGGGGCCTGCCAAACTAATCTCTGACTTTTTGCCTGTCCTTGCTCCTGATTGTTTTCTTCTTATGCTATCTACTTTAGCAGCATCAGCTTTATCCATACGTGCAACTTTAGCTTTAGCTGTTTTACTACCCTCATCAGCAGCTCTCTCCAAAGCTATTTTCTTTTTAGCTCTAGCTCTAGTACCACCTACGGCAGCTTGATCTTTTAAGAAGTTAGCACCTGAAGCTTTACCAACAGTAACTTTACCTGCCCTGCCTAGTTCTACTTCAAACTCTGATCTATCAGATGAACCACTACGGCCTCTGCTTTCAGGACCTGTACCTGCTTCTACTTCATAATCTCTTTTAAAAGATCTATTTGCTTTAGCTTTTGCTTTCGTTTCTTTAAAAGGTTTTAGCTTTGCTAATTTTTTATGTGTCTTCTTCTGTGTTGCAGATCTATCTTTAGCCTTAATCTTTTTCACTTTCTCCCAAGACTCTTGTTCTGTTTTGGTTCTAGTTGTACGCTTAGTTGGTGCTTTGGTTTTTTTCTTTCCCATACCAATCTTTGCATCAGGCCTACCTGAACTAGCAACAAATTCTAAAAGCTTTTTAGCTATTTGTCCTTTACTCATATTATATCTCCCTAGTTCTTTTTAAGCCATTGAGCCAAAGTTAGACCCTGCTTCTTTAATTGCTCTGCTGTTACGGCAGCCTTACGCTTACCATTCTTATCGAAAAAGTATTTCTTTCCCATCTTCTGTGCTTGAGCAATAGTACGTGGTCTTGTAGGAGATTTTGATACTTCGCCTATTCTCTTTGTAGGAGCATCTGATCCACCGACTCTAATCTTTTGACCGGGTTTAATCTTATTAAGATCTTTAATTTGAGGATTAATCTTTTTAAGATTTGCTACAGTTGTACCATTTCTTTTTGCAATAGCTGTTAAGGTATCACCCTTTTTAACTGTTACTTGTTTTGTATCTCTAATAGCTTTCTTCTGTGCATCTGTTAAAGTCTTAGGCTTCTTACCACCTGTCTTTGGCCCTGCACGATCTCCCATACCGGGAGTTCCGGGAGTAGCTCTTGGTCGTACAGCACCCATACCTCTTTCAGGATATGTCTTATAAGTAGCTCCGGGTGTTTTACCTGTCTTGATTCCACTACGAGTTCCCATTCCGGGAGTACCAACTCTACCACTCTTATAAGTCTTTGGTGCTGTAGCTGTAGGAGATTTTTTATTTTTAGCTGTATCGCTAAAGCTCATTGGTTTATTTGTTTTAGATGAACCACCTGTTTGTATACCTGACCTAACTGTAGGACCTCCTCTTGTAGTAGATTTCTTTTTAGGATTAAAGAGGTTAAGTATACTATCTACTCTTTCTCCAAACTGTTTATTAGCTGCACGTGCTGCATTTCTTTTAGCTATTGCTTTATTTGATTTTACCTCACGTGTCAAATCTTTTACAGATGCAGCTTTAAGCTTGCCCTGTTTCTTTTGATTCATTTCTGCTTTTTTTTCTGCTAACTTTTCTTTAGTTGATTTTCTTTTTTTAAATAGTGCCATATTTAAAGTTCCTTTACTTTAATTACCTGACCACCCTTCGGAGATCATCGCTTCTTCCACTTCTTTAAGTGAAAAAGACCTACCATAGTAAGCTTCTACGGCCTTTCGTACATAGAAGACATCACTATGAGGTATGTGTAGTTTGTGTAGAGTATTGTTACGGATGGCATCATAGAATGCTTCAATAACATTGTCTGTATATAGTTTTACAGATTTTTTCTTCATTGTCAATATTTATTTTAATTTTTTACGGATAGGAATCATTTAAGTGTTAATTATATATTAAGTGAATGAACACTTAAAGTGTACTGTTTGTTTTGTTCCTATATAATTATACCACGAATAAAAAGGCATGTCAAGTAATTAATTTGACACATACTAGGTGTGCAGCTGCTTGAGTATATATGAAGTGGTTAACAAAGGATTTACCTGATCTGTGTATATTTGTGTATATACTAACGTACCCATGTGGGGTGGCACTCGCCCACACCCTGCCCAAGCTCATATATATACATATATGTAAGTGTATGTTTGCATGGTGAATACACATTGCTTATACACATTCACTTAACACACTTAAAAGATCAATAAAATAAGGTATATAAGCGTATAAAGTAAGCTGTTATCACATCAGTTGCCACAGTTTCAAATAGCAACAGTATCACCACCACCAAAACAGAACGAAAATCAAAGTGTCTATACTGATACCTACCCTAAGGTAAACTGTCCGACATCGGACACTAGAACATACAGAGAACAAACACAGAACAAACTTAGCTGTTGACAGCCAAATAGTTTAGGGTTATCTTTTTAACGATATTTAAATATATCTCGATTTATTTGTGAGAGATATATTATAAATCTCTTATAAAAAGAAAACCTAAACTAAAAAAGGAAAATCCTATCATGGAAAATCAAATCACATTCAAACCACTTTCAATCTCTGATCTTGCTAAAGAGGGTAAAACTCTTGCTTCAATTTGGTCTAAGACTAACAATGTCAAGAAGTCTATCGCTGATAATGGCTTTGATGTTAGACTAGGTAGAGTTATGGCTCAACTTAGAGCTGAATCCCCAAATGAAAGAGGGATTGTCGGTAGAGATCAGAAAGCTAGAGCAGGAATCAGCACGATTGATCGTAGGAGATTAAATGAAGCTTTACAGATTTTTGATAATCTTGCTGAACTTAGAGAGTTTAACAAATCCTCAAAGAAAGGATTTACAAACCCTTCTGCTTTACTTAAAGCTTGGCAGAAATCAAAGAAACCTGCTAAAGTTTCTACCGAAACTCAAACAAGTCAAGAAACTAAAGCAAAGTCCGATGTCGGACAAGATGTCGATACATCTCAGATTTCCCTTGGAAATACCAAGCAATCTCTGATGCAAGCTATAAAGCTTTGGTCACAAGTTAACAATCAATCACTTTGTGATATCGCTGATTGGACTTTAGAGTTAGCAACAGGAACTGATCCTGTGGATCAATTTCAAGAGATCTTGGTCAAGACAGATCAAGGAACTAAGAAAGTTGAAGGAATGGTATTCCATTCAAACGATAAGGGTGAGTTACCTTTCTAGGTAACTTACTCACTTAACTGAAACTTAAATTTTATAAGGATAAAATTATGCAAGGTACTCAAATTACAATTCACAAAATTAATAGTGGCTTTAAACAAGATTATGGTTATCATAATTGGGTAGTAGCTTTTGTTGTCAGACTTGACATAGTACCTACTATCAAAGTCTTTGATCCTCTTGATCAGAGTCGTACTCATTACCTTGCGTGGTTTCGTGATGGTGAATGGGTCGTAGACCTAGACTAAAACTGTCCGACATCGGACACTTAACTTGGAGTTTAAAAAATGGACTTAAAAGATATGACATTTATGGATTTAAAATCACGATTAAATTTGTCTACAAATTTCTTATCCTCAAACATAACTAATTGGGATCAGACAAAGGTGTGGGATGCCATACAACAGATGCAACGTGTAATATCTGAGAATGGTTTATCAGATCAGATAGACCCTATATTAGATGCCATACGTGATGATGAATGGAAGCACCCTGTTGATTGATTAATACTATATACACGTTATATAACACTTGAAATGTATATGAAAGTGTTATATAACTAGTGTATTATAGTAAAAGTAAATTGAAACTGTCCGACATCGGACACTTAAATGAAAGGTTTTTAAATGTATACAAATTGGAGATGTACTCATATTGATGTTGGTGTAGTAGAACTTACACGATCATCAGACTTTACAGGTGATGTAAACTCTATGGTGTTACCTGTAACTCAAGGTATGCTTGATCGCTATTACATGGGTCTTGGAAACGTACAAGATGTTTTCCCTGATCTTAATGCTGATCAGCGTGAGTTCATTAAGACAGGGTGTACACCTGAAGAATGGGAATACCTCTGCGAACACAGAGGGTAACTGAAACTGTCCGACATCGGACACTTACTTGAAAGGTAGTAAGATGACTAAGCCAAGTGGATACGTATTATGGGAGGGTGCTAGTTTGCTAGATGGAAAGCCTATCGTAGCAATAGCATTGATGAACAGTAACAACAGTAAGACTAGCAAGATGATACAGATATTGTACATACGTACAGATATAGATCCTATCTCTGCCAACAAGAATGGTGAAGACTATTCTATATGTGGAGATTGTAAGTTGCGTGGTAAAGCACACGACAGAGATGATCGTGCTACTGCCGATGAACGAGGGTGCTATGTCATGTTGCTATCCATACTTAGCATATGGAAGACATACAAAGCAGGTAAATACCCACGTATAAAAACTGCTGACTTTGTTGAGATGACAAAGGATAGAACTGTACGACTAGGTATGTATGGTGATCCTGCTTGTGTACCCAAGAGGAATAACAAGATGTGGATCAAGAGTGCTAAAGCACATACAGCCTACAGCCACCAAGCCAAGACACATGGTGCAGACTACGATCCTACTATATGTATGCGTAGTGCCGACACATTAGACGAAGCACGTGAAGCTTGGTCTAAAGGTGAACGTACTTTCAGAGTAGGACACCTTACATCTATGGTTAAAGATAAAGAGATACTATGTCCTGCAAGTGAGGAAGCAGGTAGACGTACAACATGTGACAAGTGCAAGTTGTGTAGTGGCATGACGATAAACGCCAAGTCAATACTCATACCTGCACATGGTACAGGAAAGAAGTGGGTAGCATGAAAAAGAAACTTACAATTACAAGAGTTAATCCTGTGGCAAAAGCTATGCTTATGCTACGTAAACCAATGCAAACTGTTAAACCTAAGAAAGGAAAAGGTAGTTATGACAGAAAGAAAGAGAAGCGTAATGCACTACGAAGTCAAGAACTTTGAGAAGATTAGATCAAAGAAAAACTTGAAACAAGAAACCAAGAGATTGCATGGCAATCCTTACAGACAAGAACGCAAGAATAAAAGGAGATTTGGATAATGTCTGTTGAACAAATAAACTTACAAGAAAAATATTTAGAAGCACGTAAACGAATGACACCAATACAGTTGTTGATTGATGATTTGTATTGGGAGTATGATCGTATGTCACGTAGTGGACAAGAAACTTTAGACAAGCTTGCTGAACAGGTGAACCTATGGAACAAGTAATGGAGTATGGATTTTATTTCCTGTTAGTATATAGTGGTATGCTAACAGGGTACGTATTTAGATTTGCAACAGAGCCTAAAGGAAGGAGATAGTATGGCTATGTATTATGAAATCGGTATCACGATTGATGGTGTCGAGAGTTGCGTGTATGTTGACACTAACGCTACACCTGTAGACAGTTGGAAGCAAGCAGTTGATCACGTGATGACACTAGCAAAAGTATACCACCCACAATTAAAAATAGAATTTGATTTCATCAAAGAGTATGAGATCGAAAACGAGCCTAAAGATTTAGGTTATATATTTCAACCACAAGATGCTAATGGAAAGGAGTATCTATTATGAGTAATGTAAACAACACAATTAAAAATGAAAACCCTGCAATGAATGTCGTTGACTATTCAACACATACACAACACTTCAAAAAGGCTATGCCTTATACATACAACTACGCTTTCATAGATGGTGTATTGATGGAGATGTACAAGGAGTACACCATAAAACAAACTGCATCTATCCTTAATGAACCATTCAATAGGGTAGTGTACAGAGTACAGTTCTTGCAAAAGAACCACAGTAAACATATCGTGCGTAAGTATGGTAGAGGTGCTACTGTAAACAAAGGTACTCATAAAGTGTCCGATGTCGGACAGTCTAAGAGAAAGGTAAATGCCTAATGAAATACGAACTAGCATTCGCAAGCGAGATTGATCCCTATGCTAGTGCTGTGGCACAGTACAATCACCCTAATGTATATCAGATGGGTGATGTATTGTCCATAGACTCATGGTACGAGGGTTACAAAGATGGTGTTGATCTGCTACTAGCAGGTGTACCCTGTCAGCCGTTCTCGTTTGCAGGTAATCAGCTTGCATTCAATGACGAGAGAGCCAAGCCTACGATAGAGTTCTTCAAACTATTCCACAAGTGGAAGCCTAAGTGGTGGCTTGTGGAAGAAACTCCAATGAAAAAAGAATACCAAGATATATTCTCACGTGAGTTCGGATGTGAGCCACGTGTACATAACTCTGCATCTGTGTCTGCACAGAATCGCAAGCGTTTGTATTGGACTAACATACCACATGACGACTTGCCGAATCTTGGTATCAACTTAGAAGATATACTTGAAGATGAAAGCATGACCGACAGGGAGAAAGCTTACTGTATTGACGCTAACTATTTCAAAGGTGGATCAATGAAGATGTACTTTGAGAAGTCACGTAGACAATTAGTATTCAACCATGACCAAAAGTGTAAGCAAGTTGGTGAAGCTGATCTCAAAGGTTACGATATCATCAAGCGTGTCTATGATCGTAAGCACAAGTCACCTGCCCTTACCACCATGCAAGGTGGATGGCGTATGCCTAAGGTAGTATGTGGTGCGTGGCGTGGTAGGTATGTTGTTGATGGTGTTCGTCAAGATCACAAGATGAAAACAGCAGGACTAACTACACAAAGACTAGAGGTACGCAAGGATACTAAGAGCAATACTCTCACCACAGTACAGAAAGATAATGTTGCTGTGAATACAAACGAATTGTATTGGAGAGCATTGACACCTCTTGAGTGTGAACGTCTACAGACTATGCCTGATGGGTACACAGATCATGGAGCATGGTGGCATCATAGTGGTGAACAGATAGTAAAACCTATCAGCAATTCAAGACGATACAAGATGATCGGTAATGGGTGGACAGTTGATGTGATCAAGCACATACTCAATGGTATACCACAAGATAAGTTGGGTACTGTTGTCAGTTTGTTTGATGGCTGTGGCTGTGGATTTGAAGCATTGAAAGGAGTGCAAAGATAATGATTACAGACTTAGAAAAACTTGAGTATATACACACTACTTTACAGGAGTTATGTAATCATTACAATATCTCTTATTTATACGAGATAGAAACATCTATAGAATTTGTTGAAGAATTAAGAGAGCCACATCTTAAAAGAAAGGGAGATTTGTTATGATTATATACTTAGACATGGATGGTGTGTTGGCTGATTTCTTTGGTGGACTTGAGCAAAAGTTTAACGTAAAGCATTGGAAAGATATCGAAGATATCAACGATGCTCTTGCTCAGTTAAAAGATACAGACTTCTTTTTTAATCTTGATTTCTTTGATACTACCTATCCTATTGTTGGGCATGTCAAAGAATTGACATACAAGTATCCTCATGTAGATTGGGGGATATGTTCTACACCTCTACGTAATGACAGAGATAACTCTGCCTATTGGAAACGTAGATGGTTGGCAAACCATAATCTTATGCCTAGCATACACAATATGATCTTCACTCGCAAGAAAGAAACCTATGCTACTGATAGGGTAGATGGTACACCTAACATACTTGTTGATGACAAGCCTACCAACGTGAAGAAGTGGACAGAAGCAGGTGGGTTAGGTATTCTGTGGCAAGCTAACAGAGATAAGATCACTAAGCTAGAAGATGAACTAGCTAAAGCAATCAAGTTAATACATTACTATTAGAGGAGATTTCTAATGAGAAAAGCAAAGACTCGTATACACGTTAATCAACACGTGATAAAAGCAAATGCTAAGACAGGAGATAGCAATCCTGTATTAACAGTTAAAAAAGGTAAGACCAATACCTATGCTCATAGGGTAAAGATTCTAGGTGATAGTGAAGTTGTATATTCACCTGACAAACCTTTATCTTGTGGTGCAAAGGTATGGATTGAAACAACTAATGAAGTGGAGATTACACAATGAGGAATGCAATCATGCTATTAATCATAGCAATAGCGTACACTTGGGAAGTATTCATATGATAATCAAGAGTGCGTTAATGTGCCTAGCTCTGAACATATATCACGAAGCACGTGATCAGAGTACGGCAGGTCAGTTGGCAGTAGCACAGGTAACTGTCAACAGAGTAGCAAGTAAACACTATCCGAACACAGTATGTGACGTAGTGTATCAGAAAGGTAAGAGTATATGTGCTTTCTCTTGGACTTGTGATGGTGCAAGTGACACACCACATGAGAAGAAAGCGTGGGATAAGTCACAGTATCTAGCGTCAATGATGTTAGATGACAACAACAATATTGATGTGGTCAATGGTGCGACACACTATCACACTACATCTGTCAATCCATATTGGGCAGATAGTTTGCGTATAGTCAAACGTCTTGGCGATCACATATTCTACAAGTAAAGGAAATAGTATGCGTAAAAGAAAGTATCAAGGTAAGCACCCACCTAACAGACAGGGTGACATAACAGAGATCATGGCAACAAGCCTGTTGCTTGACAAAGGGTATGAGGTATTCAGAAATGCGTCTTGCATAGGTAAGATAGACATGATTGTCTACCGACCAAACAAGAAAGACTATCTGTATCTTGATTTAAAAACAGGTAAGTCTAAGGAAGTTCTGACACCTAACAAGTGGCAGGAAAAACTTGGAGTTCGATGTGCCACCATCAAGGATGGTAAGGTGCGTTACATGAGTGACAAGAATAGATTAATAGTAGCTTGACATATTTTATATATGTGATATAACTAGTTATCAGTTGCAATAATAGAAAAGGAGATAAGCAAATGGCTTTAGATTATGTAAGTAATATAGACATACCATATGAGTATGACTTTAAGGTAAGCAAAGAACCCACTAAATTTAAAGGACAATCTTATGTTGTCAATGAGCATGATGGTGAGTATCTAGGTATAGTAGGTGACAGCTATGCACTCACTAGTCATGGTGAATACTTCAACAAAGTGTGGTCTGTAGCAGAGGAAACACTAGGTAAAGAGAACTGCTTCTTGGCAGAGAAGAGATGGAGATCGGCACGTAATGGAGCATTCGTAATGCTTGATGCTGTCTTCCGAGATGAAAGTATCATTGTTGCTAGTGACCTACATGGAACAGAAGTATTCAAAAGAATGGTTGCCTTACATGGTGTAGATGGCAGATGTTCTAATCAAGTATTCTATGGCTTGATTGATGGGTTCTGTCTGAATGGTATGGTGACAGGTGATCACAACTATCTAAAGAAAAAGAATACTTCATTGTTTAATGTGGATATCTTTCAAGGTGAGTTAGCTGATTCAGTTGTAAACTTTGAGGGTGAAGTAGAGAAGTTGCAAGAGTGGGCAACCATATGTACCAAAAGACTAGACATCAAGTCTGTGCTTGATTACATGATGGGTAACGAAAAGAAATCAGACAAGATGCTTGCCTTGTACAGAGAAGAAACACGTAAACGTGGTGATAATCTCTTTGCTCTTTACTCAGCGTTTACTAACTACGCTACGTATGGTGATGAACGTAATGGATTTACAGTACGTAACACAGGTAATGATACGAAAGCTATCACCATGTGGAAGCGTGAGCAAGAGGTAGCTAAGTGGATTGATTCTCCTATATGGAATGACTTAGTAAACTCAAGCCATAATTCTACTGTTGTAGGAAAGTGGGGGAAACAGTATGCATGATAACATAAAACAAGCATGTCAAAAGCAAGCTGAAGAGGGTTATAAAATGTTTCTTTGGTTTTGCAAATGGTTCTCTTATTATTGTATCTTTCTTCTTGTCGTTCTAGCATCATGTAACTTTGGTGTAGATGGTACAGGTGGTAAGAGCAATGGAGAATTACATGAAGAGTATAAAGAAAGGATGGGATTAAAATGAAACCATACCACAATAAAGGATTTGGAATATCCTTTTTAGCAATAGTATTTTTTATGCTAGTGTTCCCTGCAATGATACTGTTTGTATCTATGGGTACATGGGATACGTTTGTTAAGATGCACATACCTGATGGCGATTGTTGGGAGAATGCCAAACACGACAGGGTGTGCAAGCCTACTGCTAACTGTAAAATAGGAAGGAATTTTTGCGAATGAAACTACCAAGATATACACAAGCTAGAGTCAATGCTAATGGTGAAACTGTTTACAGATTTAATCCACCAAACAAGCTCATTGAACAAGGCATAGCCAAACGTGTGACGTTAGGTACAGATAGGAGTCATGCGTACCTGCTTGCCATTGCTTACAACAATGAGATAACACAACACTATCTTGTTACCAAGCGATGTGACTTCATAGATAACAATGTCACATTACATACATTGATATACAACTACATGTCCTCGTATGATTGGGATAAACTCAAACCTAAAACACAGAAAGATTATAAATACTTTCTATCTGTTGCAGAAAAAACACTAGGCAGGTATAAGATCAAGAGGATTGGAACTAAACTAGCCAAGAAAAATTACCAACAATGGGTGCGACAGGGTGTGACACAAGCTAATCACATCACTAGTTGTCTGTCTACTGTATATAATTGGGCGATAGATCAAGAGTTTATACAGGTGAATCCTTTTTCACGTATCAAACGTACTACTGCACTCAAGCGTACAGATATATGGAGTAAGCATGAGGTAGAACGTGTGCTTGATGATGCTTACGATTTTTATCACACACGTAACATAGGATTAATTATACACATGGCATACGCTTTCTGTCAGCGACTAGGTGACATGCGTACTTTGAAGTGGGATAACTTTGATGACAACTTTACTGTGTTATACCTACAACAATCTAAACGTAGGGCAAAGGTAGAGATACCTGTTGATGAGGAGATGCGAGAGATGTTGACTAGACAACACAAAGACTTTGGCTTTCAACCTTACGTAGCACCAAGAACATTACCTAGAAAAGGTGAGTACCTACCTTATACCTTAGAGCAAGTATCTAAGATGGGTAGAAAACTCATGGATAGGAACAGTATACCTAGTAACAAACGACTCATGGACTTACGTAGGACAGGTATAATGGAGATGGTTGATGGTGGTGTGCCACTACCACAAATCATGTCGGTGAGTGGGCATACTAACCCTGCTTCAGTAAAGCCTTACATGAAAAATACTCTAGCGTCAGCAACAAATGCCTTGACAACTAGAAAAAAGTGGGTATCATCTGCGTTGAAGCAACAAGAGGGTGTATAATATGTGGAGAGTATGGGATTACGATGTCAAGAATGGTGAAACAAAGAGAGTTAACTGTCCTGTATGCAGAGGACACAAGACTTTTACTATCACGAATCACATGGGTAGCTTGTTGTGGAATTGCTACAAAGCTAGTTGTGATGTGAGTGGTGGTAAGCGTGTGACCTTAACTGCTAATGACATAAAACAATCCCTCTCACCCAAACCACTAGAAGATAAGTACGAGTGGGATATGCCATCGTTTCTCGTATACCACCCACCACACGTGCAGGAATTTGTAGACAAGTGGAAGCTACCTGCAGACGTAGAGGTGATGTATGACGTGAAAGAAGAACGTGCAGTATTCACAATCTACAAAGACTATAGATGTGTGGATGCCATAGGCAGAGCAATGAAAGAAAAAAGATTACCGAAATGGAGAAGATATAATA
>VTLG01009862.1_pt1 | contig 17365 bp, 14 predicted proteins | sample 4694571 | NCBI WGS metagenome assembly VTLG01 (sample SAMN12604809, study PRJNA352737) | marine metagenome | biome: ENVO:00000447; feature: ENVO:00000209|ENVO:00000569|ENVO:01000036; material: ENVO:00002151; isolation source: viral sequences binned using virsorter ...
CAAATAACTAGGTCTTGATTTTAAAGGAAAATATGAGTAATAATGAACAAGAGTACAGGATAATCGACGGGAAAAAGGTTCCTGTCATGCCTGCCAAAGCTACGGTTACCGTTAAACACAAAAGAACCGGTGCGGCTTATACAAGTAAAGCCCATTTCGACGAAGACGTAGCCAATCCAAACACAGATACGACTGATGATGACTTCAGACAAGATGTTCACATTCAAGTCGCGGAAGTAGTAATTAAGGAATAGTATGCAAAGTATCAATCAACCACAAGCAGCACTACTTGCAGGAATGCAACAAGGAGGAAACCTAAGTCAATACCAACAGGGGCAATTAGCTTTTGCTGATGGTGGCTTAGCTTCACTAGGTAGAGATATGTATGCCGGTGGAGGCACAGCTATTGGTGGTGGAAATTATACTGGAATCCCTATGGGAAATAGAACGGGTTTTGGAATCCTTAAAAAAATTGGAAGACGTATTAAAAAATTAATCCCTAAAGAAATTGCTCCAGCTATGATGGCTGCAGCTCCTTTCATGGGACCCGTAGCTGGTCCAATCATGGGTGGTTTAGGTTCTTATAAAGCTACAGGAAAATTAAATCCTTATGTGATGGCTGCTTCTATAGCACCACACTTAAGTTTTAGTAAAGCAGGGGTTGGTTATGGAAATTGGGGACCTCAAGGAAATAGTATCAGAAGATTATTAACTGGACAAGGTATGGGAGATGCTAAAGGAATTTTAAATACTAGATTTGGAGACTTTGGAAAAAGATTAGATGCTAATGTTTTTGGGAGCCCTGATCAATGGGTAAACCAAGAAGGAGTTCGTGGTCAATTTTTAGGACAACATAAGATTCCCGGTAAAGAAGGAATATTTAATTTAGGTGGAGACACGGTAGGAAAAGGAGACCTACTCGAGATATTTAAAAGCAAAGTTATGGGTGGAGGAAATAAATTAAAACAAGCTGAAAGAGTAATGAGTATAATGAAACTATCTTCTACTTATGCAGACTTGTTAGAGAACGCTGCTAAAGCAGGAATTCCACGAGAGGATATACCAGTAGCCAGTGAAGATGAATTCACAGCATGGTTAAAAACACAGGATCCTATTAAATTAAAAACAGGTGGAAGAGTTGGGTATGCTATGGGGAGTGCACAGTTTCCCCCACAAAAAAGAACTGGATTAAAATGGGGAAGTGATCAAGGTGAAGGACTTGGCGGAGAAGAAGTCGAGGCAGATATGAGATACGAAGGAGGCTTCATGCCTTATGGTGAAGAGCCTAAAGCAGATGATGTCCCAGCAAGATTAAGTAAAGATGAATTTGTCTTTACAGATGAAGCAGTAGCCGGCGCAGGAGATGGAGATATAGATGTAGGCGCTGAAAGATTGTATAATGTAATGAAAAATTTAGAACAAGGTGGTAGACTTTCAGAAGAAACTGAAGGACAAACTGCACAAGGATTAGGAGCAATGATATAATGGCTGAGAATATTCAAATAAATAAACCCGCACCGTATATAGAATCGGCAGGGCAAGATTTTTTAAAGTCAGCACGTACACTTGCACAGACACCAAGAACGGCAACTCAATTAGGAGTTCCTTCTCAAGCAGGAGTAGATCCATTCTCCCAACAAGCACAAGATTTAGCCGCAACTCAAATGGGATTGGGTGCATTCACTCGAGACGCAACTACAGGAGCAGTTACTGGTATTAGTGGTACACCAGGTGTTGCCGGTTATGAAAAATATTTATCAGGTACAGGGGGAATTAGCGCTCCCACTTATACTGCACAATCTTTAATAGGACCTTTAGCTGGACAACAGTTAACTGATTATATGAGTCCTTATCAAGGAGCTGTAAAGCAAGCTGGCTTAGATGAATTTGATGCACAGAAATTAAGAGACCAACAAAAATTACAATTCGATGCCCTACAAGCTGGAGCTTTTGGAGGAGGAAGACATGGCCTAGCTGAGTCTGACTTCTTAACTCAGTCTGCGTTAGATCGTCAAAGAATCGCTTCCGGTTTTGATCAACAAGCTTATCAAGATGCACTTAACCAAAGAGGTTTAGATTATGGAAGACTTACGGATCTAGCAAGACAAACTCAAACACAAGGACTTGGTTCTCTAAGCGCAATAGGATCTTTAGGAACTCAAGGACAACAGTATGGTCAAGCAGGACTTGATACATTAGCAACGGCAAATAGAATGCAAGGAGCAGAGCCAATGGAACGAGTAGGTTGGTATGGTAATATGATATCTCAACTTGCAGGTGGAATGCCAGCTCCATACTCTCAACAAAATGTAATGCCTCAAGGAAGTCCAGCGATGCAAGCAGCACAAACTGGATTAGGACTAGGTAATATTTTTAACACAGTAAGAAACATTTGGAACACGGCATAATATGAACCCATTAACAAGACCCATGTTTAGATTAGGAGGAGCTCCCAGCGCGGATGGTGTAGGGATTACTTCTGGCTTGAGAAGAAGAAATTATGACTCAGGAGCCTTTGGATCTATTGATGAAAAAATCATCGAAGGAGGCGACCAAGAAAAAATTATAGCAGAACTTCAAAAAGAAACCTTACAAAAACCTCAGTATGGTTTTAGTGAACTAATAGCGGATGCTTATGAAACTTCTAAAGGAGCAACCGATTGGAGAGACTGGGTTAATCAAGCTTCTGATAAAGCTTTAGAGTATCAAGACATAGAAAAAGCTAGACCCGATAAACAATTAGCGACCATGATGAACATTCAAAAAGGTAGAGGGGATTATTTTAAAGCAACACGTCCATTAGAAGTTGAAAGAATAAGAGAATATTTTGATCAAGGGATGGCACTTCTTAAAGACTTTGAGTCATGGGAAGAGTTCTCTACCTCACCAAAATTTGCTGAGTGGGAATTTCAAATGAAGAGAGCTATAGGAAAAGATTTCCCAAGCTCCTTTAAAGTTACTCAATTAATACAAGAAGAAGTTCGAATGCAAAATGAAATTAGAGCTACGTCAGGATTAGGTCCTCTTAAAGGAGATAAGCTTGAGTCCTTTAAAAAAGGAATACTCTACGATATTTATAGAAGATACTTACCTGACCTAGAATTCCCAAAACTTGGTAATGCATACGGAGGAAAACCAAGAGTCGCTAGAGCTTTAGGAAATCCTAATCCAAGCATGACTGAGAATATAGGAATGACAGAACAAATTGATACCCCTCAAGGAGACATGAGTATGACAGAAGATGTATCCATGACGGAACAATTACCAGGTCAAGCATCTCAAGATCCTTACATCTTATTAAGAGCTAGACTTCCTCAAGAAATTCCAGATGAAGTTGTAAGACTGATTGCGTATAACCCTGATGCCTTTGCAGACTTTGCCTCCATCGAAACCCAAGAAGATGTAATCGCATTCAACCAACAGTATGGTGTAGAACTCGTCATTAACACGGACGAAATAACAGCATAGGAGATTACATGGCTTTTATAGAAGAATTAAAGGCTGCGTTTTCTAACAAGCCTTCTAAATTTAAAACATTAAGAGAGCAACCCGCAGCTTTTTTACCTGATTCTTATGAATCAAAGATGGATGATCTCCTTCCTCATATTCAAAAAGATGTTTTAAGATACCTCCACATATTTAATAACGACATCACTCCCGTTCTCAAATACATCGATGAGATGAGTACGGAAGGAAAATCAGACATCGAAAACTTCACTAAGTTGATGAGTGATAAGGATAAGATGAAGTGGGGTGATTATAAATGGCGTGGGAAAAAACCTTACGACATGATGTATCGGAGACATACAAAGTCCGCAAAAGATTCTACTCAAGCCATGCTTCGTCATCCTTTGATGCAACTACCGGTAGGAGTTAGCACAGGAGTCTATAACACCCTAGCAGGGACCGCGGAACTTGCAGCTTCACTATCCGATTTAAGTTTAGACACAGATACTTTATCTAAAGTAGAAAAAGCTTTACCAGCAATTGATCTGATGGATATCTATGGAGATAGCGCTGGATCCGTAGCAAAATTTACATCAATCCTCGTTCAATATGGTTTAGGTTGGGGAATAGCTAGGAAAATTGCACAAAAAGTTATAGGAAAATTAGCTAGGAAAAAATTAGCAATGAAAGCTGGGGATAAGCTAGCTAAGATTTCTATTCCTTCCTTAACAGGGACAAGAACTGGAATGGACATCGCAAGGTTCGGGGGCTACTGGATATTACCCGCAGCTCTGGGCGATGCAGTAGTATCTACACAAGCCAACATCACGTTAGGGGATGCCTTTGGTGATGATAGTCCTGAAGCCAGTCGATTAAGAAAAATATTAGCGAATTCAAAAACAGAAAGTTTAGAAGGACTGACGGGTAAAGAGAGAGCCGCAGCCATCTTAAGAAACAAATTAAAGTTTGCTGAAGAAGGAGCCGCTTTGTTTGGAGGGATTACATTAGTAGGACCTTCCTTAAAACTAGCAGCTAAAACCTTAGGTAAAGGTTTAGCCGGTCACACAGTGAGAGCAGCTGATCCTGCATCTAAGAACTGGGGTAAGCTGAGAGGTGCCGCAGGACTAGGAGAAGGTAAAGAATTATTTCATATCCCTGGTGCTGGAGATATTATTTATAAAGGAGGTAGCAAACTTTTAGCAGCTCAGACGCCCGCTAAGTGGGGGAAATTTGGTAACTTAGGACCCGGTCGTGGTTTAAAAGCTGCTTTTGATATAGCCAAAAAAGGTTGGTCTAAAGGGATGACGAGATTAGGTATTCCTAAGTATGAATTCTGGAAATTTTCTGACACATTTACTTTCAAACATTTAATTGATGATTGGATTATAGCTCCACTTCGTCCAAGTTGGAAGTTTGATAAAGGAAGTGCAACCGCATTACGACAGCAACAAAACATGGTGAGAAAAGTTAAAAAAGATTTTGATGCTTGGACACGACTGTTGGATAGAAATATGTATGGCCTGGTGAAAGCTGGCGCTATGGATATAGCATTTCAAACCAGGACGGCTACTAAAGCCTTAAGCTATTGGAATGATGTCATCAAATATATGAGAGGGGAAGTTAAAATTGATGCTCTTCCTAAATCTTTAAGAACAGGATCAAGAGCCATCAGAAAAATGATTGACGATCAAACCAAACAACTTCAACCCATCATTAGAGACATGGATGTTAGAGACGAACTGGTGAAGAACATGGGTAAATATCTTCATACCAGTTATGAAATCTTTAAGAGTTCTAAGTGGAGAGCGGACTCAGAAACTTATAAAAGAGGTGTGGATTATTTTGTTAACTTGCTCAAGCAGGCAAACCCTCAATATAAAAATGCTAAAAAAGGAAGTGATCTTTATAAAGACTTATTGAATAAAGCTAAACTACATGTCTCTGAGATCATGAAGATTGGAAGACGAGAAGGAACGACACCAGGCATGAGACTCAAAGAAATTATGAATAAGTCTGCTGAGATAAAAGTTCCAGCTAATATTTTCAAAGATATTAAAAATATTCCAGATGAAATAGCAAGTCTCTTAGGTAAAGTAAGAGATCCTAAAAATATTATTTTGGATACGTTAGTAGAGCAGGCTCACACGATTCATTCTTATAATGCTTACAGAAATCTGGCTAACTCAGCCATGGGTAAATGGATCTTTAAAAATGAAGCGGATTATTTAAAGACGCTTCGTCAAGCAGGGGTAAAAAATCCAAGAGGACTTGATCCTATTACGGTAAAGAAACCTTACAACATGGATCTTGAAGACATCTTTAAAAATGCAGATGGAACTCCTATGCTAGCGGTTCCTGAAATGGCCAAGGCGATTGGGGATCAAACTTTATTAATTGATACCGCTTTAAAGTTTCCTTTCTGGAAAGCAGCGTTGGCAATTAAAGCTGGTACACAAATTAATAAAACCGTTCTTTCTTTAATGACTCAAATGAGAAACGTCTCCACGGCATCGATGTTTGCCATGGCCAATGGACACGTAGGAAAAGGAGCATCGGTTGCTGATAACTTTGAAATGTTATGGGCAGAAATGGTAGGACGAACAAAGGATCAAAAAAAATTAAGAGAATTATTATCAGAAGCGCTTGAGGCTGGAGCCTTAGACTCTTCTACGATTGCAACGGAATTAGAAAAATTAATACCTGAACTAATGGGAGCTAGTAAAGTTCCTATAGTCCAGGGAGGTAAGATTACCGGTAAGACGGTAAGTGACTGGGCCGATACTGGTTTAATAAGTGATGAAATTTTTTCAAGGCTTCTAACAAACAAAGGAGCAATAGGAAGACTAGTACAAAAATCAATCGAAGCCTATCAATTAGGGGATAACGTTTGGAAACTCTTTGGCTATCAGTTTACCAAGTCACAATTAAAACCTGCGTTTAAAAATATGGACGATGTTAAGACATACTTTAGAGAAGTGGAAGGCTTTGACTTTAATCCTTTTAAAGCAGGCTCAACAACAGCAGGAAGAAATGGACAAAATTTAAAAACAGTTGACGATGCGATTAAAGAAGTAGCGGGGCTCATTGTAAGAGATACATATCCTAACTACTCTATGGTACCACGGGCGGTACAAACGATTAGAAAGATTCCTTTCTTTGGAAACTTCGTAGGGTTTACTTCAGAAATGTGGAGAAACTCTTACGAGATGTTAAGAAGAGGAACAGCTGAGATGGCATCAACAAACCCATACATTAGACAGATGGGAGCTAGAAGATTGTTAGGTTTCATCACAACTATAGGAACGGTGACGCCGATCGCTTACAACACAGCCCAATATATGACAGGAGTTACATCAGAAATGATTGACGCTTACAAACAAAGCTTTGGTGCAGAGTTCCAAGAAGGTCACACGCTTATACCCATTACTAAACAAGATCCTGTTACTAAAAAATTTAAAGCAATCGATGCAGATAGTTTACATCCTTATTCAGATGTACAGATGCCATTTAAAATGTTTATGGAGACGTGGAGAGACGGTAAGAAAACGGATCAAAGTACATTAGGATTGTTTAGAACCTCCATGATCAAGTCGGTTGAGAAAACTTTAGAACCTTTTTTATCTCCATCCATCATGTGGGAAACCTTTGGAGGCGGGCCTGGCTTTAAAAAAGGAGAGATCTGGCCGGATAAAAATGGAATAGCTAAATCTAAATCAGGTGCTCTTATCGCAGACTGGAAAAACGATCAAGATCCTTGGAGTAAAACTCTATACTATATTTATTCTAAAGTTCTTCCAACAACATTAAAAAGTTTTGAAAAAATCTTTAGAGCTTTTAATGGTCAGGTAAGTAAGAGTGGAATAGAATATGATCCTATGACTGAAGTTGCAGCAACGTTAGCTGGGTTTAGAATGCTCGACATTGATGGCTTTAAGGGAATGAAATATAGAGTAGGACAAATTGGAGGAGAGTTAGCGAACGCTAGAAAAGTATGGATTAATCGAGCTATTAATCCTCAATCTTTAATGGATGATTTTGAAAGAATACAAAATGGGTTGAGTCCAATAGGGATTAATTCAGAGTTTAATAATTATCAAAAGAATAGATATAGAATCTGGTCTGACGCCTATAGAGACATCGAGAACTTAAGAAAATTAAATTACACCGAATCTCAAATCAGAGATATGATTGAGGGAAGAAGAACTTTTTCTGCTCAGGAAGTTAATTCTCTTCTTCTGGGAAGATACAAAGCCGCGAAGCCACCGGAAATTAATTTCTTAAAAGAGAATGGATTTTCTGCTCAAATAAAAGAAATTAATAGAGGAAAAGGAACTCAGTATCTACCTCAAGAATTTTATAACAAGAGAGACTTAATTAACCTTCAATTTAAATGGAATAATGCTCCTTTAGGTGTAAACCTAAGTGAAATAGAAGATGAATTAGGAGTGCCTATAGAAATTAGAAGTGACTGGTTAGAGGACGACCAAGATATATATGAAAACCTTATAGATAAACAAGAACTTGAAGATGAACAGCGAATAGAAAATGAGCAGCGACTGAGAGAAGAACGAATGGACAAGTTGGAAGGCAAACAAACCGTGCCGATCGGTACGCCTCCGCTCGATACTGAAATTTTTACCGCGTCGCGTGTATATCCTACTAATTCAGGGACAGTGGACCAAACAACTGGGTTGACAAGGAACCAAACAGCATTATTATCCCCAGGCGAACAGGAGATAGCGAAGAGAGCTAACCAGGGTATCGGTAGTCTCACATAATATGCAATTATCGAAGAATTTTAGTTTAATTGAGCTTACAAAGAGCCAAACAGCTGAAAGAAAGGGTATTGATAATACCCCTAGTGCTGAGCACCAGGAAAACCTGAAATCGCTCTGTACGAACGTCCTACAGCCTGTTCGAGACAACTTTCATCGCGTTGTGAGTGTATCTAGCGGATTTCGCTCTCAGGCGCTCTGTGAGGCCATAGGGTCAAAATCGACCTCGCAACATGCAAAAGGAGAAGCGGCCGATTTCGAAATCTTTGGAATTTCCAATAAAGAACTCGCTGATTGGATTCACTTTAACGTCAATTATGATCAACTAATTCTTGAGTACTGGAAAGAATCGGATCCTAATTCGGGGTGGGTGCACTGCTCATATACAGACGGAAATAATAGAAGACAGTATCTGAAAGCCTATAAAGACGAAAATAATAACACTCGTTATACACCTATATAGGAGGGAATATGATAGTACGGACATGGAACTGGTGTAAGGATAGTTATGAATTGGTGATGGTGAAAATTCCAAACCGTTATCAAGGATTAATTCTATTCATTATGCTACTCGCAATTTGGTATAAATAATTATATCCAATCTCGCAACTCTTCACCCATTACAGCAGAAGCGATATTAATCTTCTTACGAAGAGCTTTGACGATTTTATTATCTACTGTATCCTCAGCGATAATATCGATGTAGGTAACAGGTTTCTTTTGTCCTATTCGATGGATACGATCTTGGGATTGAAGTCTTTTCTCCAGGTCATAACCGTTGGAATAATAAATCATGGTCGATGCTGCAGTGAGCGTGATTCCATAACCCCCTGTAGAAGGAGTGCCTACTAAAAATCGTACTTTAGAATCATTCTGAAAAGCCTCACGATTCTGGTCCCGTAAATCTTGGGGAGTGAGTCCATAATAATCAACCACTGATCCCGGACCGTGGACCTTTTGAATTTCCTTGATAATTTTTTTAACATCGTGTTGATAATGAGCCCATATCACAACTTTGCCTTCAATCTCGTTTAGAACATCCATTAGTTCTGATAATCGATTATTCTTTATATCTTGTATACTGCCATCATCTGCAGTGAAATGACCACAAGTAATTTGTTGCAATCTCATGATTTGAGTTAAAGCCGTAGCTGTGGTGACCGCTTTACCATTAAAAAAGGCTAATGCCATCTTTTTCATTTGAGAATAAACTTCTTGTTGCTCTGGAGTTAATTCAATTTCTCTTTTCATAAACGTTTTAGGAGGAAGATCTAGACAGTCTTCTTTTAAAACTCGATAAGAAAAAGGCTTCAATTTATTAGCAAGTTCATCGAGGTGTCTAAACTTCGTGATAATTTGGACAGAACGTCCATAAAAATTAGCCGTTTTCATCTCTGCATAACGGTTTCTAAAGGCGTAAAAAGATTGAAAGTCTAGTAAGTAAGGGTCTAAAAATTCACATTGAGTATATAAATCTAAGGGGTTTTTAGTTACTGGCGAACCAGTTAGTATTCTTCTGTATTTAGCTTGTTTAGAAATTCTAATAATATTCTTGGTTCGTTTAGCTTTAGGATTTTTAATAGTCGTGCTCTCATCAACCGCCATTAGGGTCTTATGAGAATTAATGAATTTTTCAGCAAATTTTAAACCTTTAGTCGTACTAAAAGCTTCTACATTCATAATTAAAATATGCAGATCTTCATCGGTTTCAAATAAAGTATTTAATTTTTCTTGTTGTTTTTTGTTGATGAGAGATTGCCACAAAATTGTCTTTTTTTCGACATGATCTACCAAATGTGCAGGTATTTCCTGCTTAAACCAGGTCCCAATAACACCTTTGGGTGCCACAATTAAGGCACCATCAATCTTACCTTTATCATAGAGCATCGACATATTGTCTATGAGAACTTTAGTTTTACCCGTCCCCATTTCCATAAATAAAGCATAAACTTCTCTATTCCACGAAGTTTCAAGAGCATCTAATTGATGCTTATACGGATTTGTTTTAAACTTATATTTCATAACTTTCTAATATTGCCCACCGCCCACCATTTCATACTTTCTAGTGTTGCATAATACACTATGGTATGATACATTGTCAACAATGAAAGAAGAAAATAATAAATTACCAGTAGTCTACGTAATTCAAGAAATTGCAGGTACTCGAGAGGGTCGTCCTAAAATTAATATATTAGGAGCTGCAGAATATGGTACATTTAGATTTTTATTACCCGAACTTTCACAAATTATTTTTTCACCAGGTCCTTTGATATTTAAATTAAGAAAAGGACTAAAAGATTTTGGAGAAAAAGATTTTTTATTATTAACTGGAGATCCAGCCATTATAGGGGTTGCATGTTCTATAGTTTCTGATATAACAAGTGGTAAGTACAAGTTACTGAAGTGGGATAAACAAGAAAGAAAATATTATCCTATTGAAATAAATTTATATGAAAGAGGAGAAATCGATGAATAAAATAGATTTTGAAACAGATCAAGAAGAAGTTCTAACTCGCACAAAAGAGATTAGATCTTTATCTAATGAAGTTCTTAAATTAAGAACTTTAGAAGATGAAATGAAAGCGGACGAAGAAGCGCTTAAACAAAAACAAAAAGAAGCAGATAGAATTTCTCAAGATGTTATTCCAACCATGTTAAGTGAGATGGGATTATCATCATTGAAGTTAGCTGATGGATCATCAGTTGACGTAAAACCGTTTTATAGTGCTAGTATTTCTGTGAAGAACAGGGATGCAGCTTATAAATGGCTTCGTGAACAAGGCCTAGGGGATATCATTAAAAATGATGTCACCGTTTCCTTTGGACGGAACGAAGATAACAAGGCGGCAGATTATGCTAACCTTGCGCAGAGTCACGGGTATCAACCGACACAGAAGTTGAAGGTTGAGCCTATGACTCTCAAAGCAATGGTCCGTGAACGTATTGAGAAAGGTCTCGATATGCCCATGGATACTTTTAACGTGTTCGTAGGAAACCGAACCAAACTAACAAGGAAACAATAACAATGAACCAAGAACAACGACAAACAGCAGTTGCTAAAAAAGCAAATGCACAGCTTCCATCCACTGGATTATTTGAAGGTGATGCGAACGCTGGCTTTCATACGATATCGCAGGAAGATCTTGCGCTACCGTTTTTGAAAGTTCTAGGACAGCTGTCTCCGGAAGTTAATACGAGACATGCTAAACATATTAAGGGGGCAGAACCTGGTATGATCCTAAACACCGTTACGAATGAACTTCATGACGGAGCAAAAGGTATAAGTGTCATTCCGTGCTACTACAAAAGAGAATTTGTAGAATGGAAGGACAGAGGAGAAAGTATGGGCGCACCAGTAGCGACGCATGCTCCAAACTCTGATATTGTTAGCTCTGCAAAGAGAGACAATATGAATAAAGATAGATTACCTAATGGTAATTATCTTGAGAATACAGCAAGCCATTTCGTACTGATGTTAGGCGAAAATCCCTGCACAGCATTGATTACCATGAAGGCAACTCAATTAAAGACGAGCCGTAAATGGAATACAATGATGATGGGCATTAAGCTCCAAGGTAAGAACGGCTTATTTACTCCCCCAAGTTATAGTCATGTCTATAAGTTGACGACTGTTCAACAGTCCAACGATAAAGGAACATGGTTTGGCTGGGATGTATCTAAAGTTGGTCCTATCCAAGACAGAGCAATGTATGACCAGGCGAAGAGCTTCTCTAAGAATATTTCTAAGGGAGCTGTTCAAGCTAAGCATTCGAGTGATTCTGAAACAACAAGGAATACTCCTTATTAACGAATAGACGTGGTCGTCTATATGGGGCGCAAGCGGGAGACTTAATGCGCCCCGTTAAATAAGAGAAAGGATGTATGAGATTTGCTGAGATATTTAATGGTTTAAAGAGAGCATATGGTTGTACCTATATAAACACGCAACCCACAAATGGTGAAAAACTGAAAGGGAAATCTTTCATCAAGAGAGAACCCGTCACCCTACAACATTACGAAAATCATATTAAAGGAATTGAACCTACACTAGGTATAGTGCCTATTACAGACGACAACACCTGTATATGGGGTTGTATCGATGTGGATAGCTACGCAGGTTTTGATCACATCAAATTATTAAACAAAATTAAATTATTTAAACTTCCATTGATCGTTTGCCGATCTAAAAGTGGAGGAGCACACATCTTTTTATTTTCAAAAAAATTTATAGAAGCAAAAATTATGAGAGATAAACTCTTAGAGATCCGGGCTATCCTAGGATTTGCTAATGCAGAAGTCTTTCCAAAACAAATAGAATTAAAATCAGAAGAAGATACAGGAAATTTTTTAAACCTACCTTACTTTCAAGGAGACAAAACAACACGATATGCTTTCACAGAAGAGGGGAAAGCTGCAACGTTAGAACAATTTTATGGTCTCGTCGATGCTTATGCGACGAATGTATCCTCCATAAAAGTGGAGCGACCTCAATCAGATTTTTCTGATGGTCCTCCATGTATTGAAACATTGGCGGCTGAAAAAATTAGAGAAGGAGGGAGAAATGCCGCCTTGTTTCATTTTGCAGTGTTTGCAAAAAAGAAATGGAAGAACTGGAAAGAACGAGTCTCTTGGTTTCATGAAAATTATATGATTGGAGAACTCGATCAAACTGAAATTGATATTGTAAAGAAACAACACGAGAAAAAAGACTGGGGATATAAATGCAAAGACGAACCTATGTGTAGTCATTGTGATAAAGCTTTATGTAAAACTAGAAAACATGGAATAGGTAATGCTCCTACGTTTCCAGAATTAAGCGACCTACAAGAAATTCAATTAGAACATCCTTATTATTATTTAAACGTGGATGGTAAACGATTAAGACTCGATAGTGCCAAACATTTAAGACAACAATCTTTATTTGAAGAAGCCTGCATAGCAGGAGTAGGAATGTTACCTCCTACTTTAAAAACAAAAGATTGGAAAGGTTTAATCAATGTTTTACTAGCAGGTCGAGAAATTATTGAAGCACCTGAAGGAATGAAAACAGAAGATCAATTGCTAGAACATTTAGAAGATTATTGTAGTGATCGAAGACAAACAAAACGTAAAGAAGATATTGAAAGAGGAAATGTGTGGAGTGATGAACAATATCATTACTTTAAATTTAGACATTTCTTTCATGATCATCTCCAACGCAGACGATGGGCCCATGATTATCAAAAAACTTCTGCCTGGATGAAAGAATGGTTTGATGCTAAGATTAAAGTCTTGGATGCTGGAGGAAAAAGTATGAAAGTAATGTATGTTAAAAAATTTGATATAAAGAAAACAGAATTTAAATCACCTACGTATAGAGAAAAGGACGCCTTCTAATGACAACCATTGTATTAGGACCACCAGGTACAGGAAAGACTAGAACTTTATTAAACAAAGTCGAAGATTATTTAAAAGAAACAGACCCAGATAAAATTGGTTACTTTGCTTTTACGCAGAAGGCTGCCTATGAAGCAAGGGATCGAGCGATGAAGAAGTTTAATCTAACTGAAGATGATCTTCCTTATTTTAGAACCTTACATTCTTTAGCCTTCAGACGATTAGGAATTAAAAAAGAAAACGTCATGCAACCTCATCACTATAAAGATTTAGGAGATAAATTAAAACTTCCTCTATCCGTTCCAAGCTGGGATAATGATGAGAGTCATACTTTCTTTTCATCCAATAGTGAAGAGTTAAACATTATTGACAAAGCTAAACATAAACAAATTACCGTTGAACAGCAGTACGATTTAGGAGAACATACAAAAGAAGTATCAAGAGAAAAATTAATTATATTAGATAACGAATTAAAAATTTATAAAAAAGAATATGGTCTGATTGATTTTCACGATATGATTTCAGATTTTATTAAGAGTGATAAATGTCCTAACTTTCAAGCAACTTTCATTGATGAAGCTCAAGATTTATCTAGAGTTCAATGGGATATGGCTAAAAATATATGGTTAAATACTCAAGATTCTTTTGTAGCGGGGGATGATGACCAGGCTATTTTTAGATGGGCTGGTGCAGATGTGGATAGTTTTATTGCACTCGATGGTAAAATAAATCAATTAATTCAATCATTTAGAGTACCTGCTAAAGTTCATAAATTAGCGGCCAATATTGTAAACAGAATTTCAAATAGAATCAACAAGAATTGGTTACCTTCTGAACGTGAAGGAGATGTAAAATGGTATGATAGTTTTGATCAAATCAATTTAAAAGAAGGAAACTGGTTAGTATTAACACGAACTAATTTTCAACATCGATCTATCGAAGAAGTTTTATATAAAGATGGATTATATTATAAGAGTCGAAAAGGAAAGAACTACGAAGCAGAATTATATAAAGCGGTTACGGATTGGGAAAATTTGCGTAAAGGATCATTATTAGAATATAAAAAATTAGCCCATATCTTTAGCTATATGGGACCCAACTCTTTAGACAAACTTGCTGTGCAAGGGATGACTAAAGAAGCTTTTTATGGCATCGACCAACTCAAAAAAGATTATGGTTTAAAAACTAATGCCGTTTGGTATGAAGCTTTAGATGGAGCAGGTTCGAGACGTGTCGAGTATTTAAGATCCATGAGAAACAATGGAGAGAAATTAAATCAAGATCCTAGAATTAATATATCCACAATACATGGTGCAAAAGGAGGAGAATGTGATAATGTGGTATTGTTAACTGATCTTACAGAAAATACACAGAAGGGATATGATAAAAACCCTGACGATGAAGAAAGATTATTCTATGTAGGAGCAACAAGAACTAAGGAGACCTTACATATTGTAAGGCCTAAAGACATTTATAAAGGATATAAGATATGAGCATATGGGACAAGCAGATCGGTGGGAAACACTACAAGAAAATGAAAATTCAGCCGAGTGAATTCGTTCACAAAAATAAAATGTTATTCGCAGAAGGAAACGTCATTAAATATATTTGTCGTCATCCATTTAAAGATGGCAAGCAAGATTTATTAAAAGCTATTCATTACTGTGAAATGATTATTGAAAGAGATTATGGAGAAGAAAAAGAAAAACAAGAATCCTGGATAGAAGGATACAGAAAATGGAAGAAGAATGTATAAACCATTACCTAAAGAACTTCGATTAGGATTTTCTGACATTCATGACATTGGAGTCTTTGCTAAAGAAAAAATTTCTAAAGGAACTAATTTTGGAATGAGTCATATACAAATTAGTGACACTATAATTAGAACTCCTCTAGGAGGATTCATTAATCATTCAGACGATCCTAATTGTGAGAAGGTTAAACTTTATTTTAAAACGGATAAAACAGATTTTACTAAATGGAATTTAATAATAATTAAAGACATTAAAGCAGGAGAAGAATTAACATTGAGTTATACTTTTTATAAAATATGAGCTTACAACCACCATTGTGGCAACCCCAAACAGAGTGGGTACCACCTGAAGAATTTCCCGATCTATCTAAATATACAGAGATAGCGATCGACTTAGAAACAAAAGATCCAGACCTAATTAAAATGGGATCAGGTTCTGTCACAGGTAAAGGACATGTCACAGGAATAGCTGTCGCTGTCGAAGGCTGGTCCGGTTATTACCCGATCGCTCATGAGGGCGGAGGGAACATGGATCCAGATAGAGTGCTCTCTTGGTTCAGAGAAGTAATGAAAACTAAAGCAATTAAAATTTTTCACAATGCCATGTACGATATGTCATGGATTATGACCTTAGGAATTCCAGAAATTAATGGAAGAATAGTTGATACCATGATTGCTACAGCGATTGTTGATGAGAATCGAAGACGATACGATTTAAATTCTTGCACTAGAGAATATATTGGTAAAGGAAAAGACGAAGGAGTCTTATATGCAACAGCTAAAGAATGGGGAGTCGATCCTAAAGCTGAGATGTATAAACTTCCTGCCATGTATGTAGGTAATTATGCAGAGAAAGATGCAGAGATTACATTAGAGTTATGGAATTATTTAAAACAAGAGATACAAAACCAAGACTTAGAGGCTATCTTTAAATTAGAAACTGATTTGTTTCCTTGCCTGGTTGCGATGAGACATAAAGGAGTCAGAGTCGATGAAGAATTAGCTCACAAATATAAAAAACAATTAGTAGAAAAAGAGAACAAGTTATTACAAAAAGTCAAGAAAGAAACAGGGATAGAAGTTCAAATTTGGGCGGCCAGAAGTATAGCACAAGTCTTTGATAAATTAAAGCAACATTATGATCGTACAGAAAAGACGCAAGCCCCTTCTTTTACGAAGAATTTCTTAGTTAACCACCCCAACCCTACGGTTAAACTGATTGCCCAGGCTCGAGAAATAAACAAAGCCCATACCACTTTTATAGATACTATACTTAAACATTCACATAAGGGAAGAATTTTTTCAGAAATAAATCAGTTAAGATCTGATAACGGTGGCACAGTCACTGGAAGATTTTCTTACGCACATCCAAACCTCCAACAGATTCCGGCACGGAACAAAGAACTGGGTCCTATGATTCGTTCCTTATTCTTGCCGGATGAAGGTTGTACCTGGGGATGCTTTGACTACAATCAGCAAGAGCCTAGACTCGTTGTACACTATGCGTGTCTATCAAAAATGTATGGTGTGGATGAAGTTGCGAACGCGTACCACGAAGGTGACGCCGATTTTCATAGTATTGTATCAGAGATGGCTGGCATTCCACGTAAACAAGCAAAGACCATTAACCTAGGATTATTCTATGGAATGGGAAAAAATAAATTACAAGCAGAGTTAGGAGTCTCAAAAGATCGAGCGGATGATCTCTTTAAAAAATATCATGGTAAAGTTCCGTTTGTTAAAATGTTAATGGACGCAGTCATGAGAAGAGCTCAAGACTCAGGAAAGATTAGAACGCTTCTAGGAAGAGTTTGCAGGTTCCACTTATGGGAGCCGGCACAGTTCGGGATTCATAAAGCTTTGCCTCATGAAGAAGCACTCAGGGAGCACGGACCGGGGATTAGAAGAGCCTATACTTACAAAGCTTTAAACAAACTTATACAAGGATCAGCCGCAGATATGACCAAAAAAGCCATGTTAGACCTATTTAGAGAGGGTATTATTCCTCATATTC
>VTLG01011593.1_pt1 | contig 17365 bp, 35 predicted proteins | sample 4694571 | NCBI WGS metagenome assembly VTLG01 (sample SAMN12604809, study PRJNA352737) | marine metagenome | biome: ENVO:00000447; feature: ENVO:00000209|ENVO:00000569|ENVO:01000036; material: ENVO:00002151; isolation source: viral sequences binned using virsorter ...
GAAGTTCAAGAAGGGTGATATTCTGTTGCCTGCTGGATTCAATGCCCCTGCTCGGAACTTTGCCCGTGGTAATATCCTTGACGGTGGTTATGGAATCGCTTGGACTGGCCCCTTATATGGTAAATAGAGGTTGATATGAGTATCACAGAGACATTGACTAAGGTCATTGACGAGGTGCTTGATGAGAGAGAGAAAGAGGCAATCCTTTCTGTCCTCGACAGTGCTGATGAGATTGATTTTGATGATTTCTGGAGAAAGAAACATTATGATATTGTTGGTGAAAGGGGGTTGACCTGTTATAGTGGGTATAACTCTAGTCCGACACAAAACAATTATAAAAATGGATTTCGTAAATTTGCAAATTATACTGTTCGCAACAGACTGAAATCTGCGATGACGAAACTTGAAAAATCTGCAAAATTACGAGCGATTAGTGAATTTTCTGCTTGACAAACCCTGTACCACATGGTACTATATGTATAGTGATGATGACAAAGAGGTTGACATGGTTGAATTAGGTACAAAAATCATTGGTAATTTTGGTGCGATGATTCCCTTATCTTTCGGTGAGGTTGTCACCATTGAGTCGTTGGAGAGCGATTGCGAGACTTTAGATGTCAAGGTCAAGTGGGACAATGGTTCTATCACTTGGATAATGGAGAGTGAAATCAACTCTGCCGTTGGTAAGTTGAGTCCGATTGGTTACTACACTGAAGAGGTGTATTATGAAAACTAGTAAGAAAGACGCCCTGATGAAAAATCTGTTGTGTGAGACTGCTGCTGTCATTCATGTCGGTGAAGGTGGTCGCCCCACTACGGTTGCATTGGTTGACGTTGAGAAAGCTGACACTGACATGAAGAAGTTGGAAGCTGCTTTCATGAAGACCAACAGCATCACTGATGCTTGGTGGACCAACGAAGGTATTACCAAGATGTTTGACGGCACGGCTTGCCGGAGTACGAGTGTCGGTGACATGGTGTTGTTGTCGAGTGGTAAGAAGTACAAGTGTGAAATGACTGGATGGAGTGAAGTATGATACGCTGGAGAAACGATTGCGGTAAAATGGTAATTAATCTGGATGGGCCAGAAGGTAATGCATTTCAATTGATGGCCTATGCACAACGGTTTGCCAAGGATATGGGTTATGTTTCTGCTGAGGCTATCATCAACAATATGAAGTCTGGTGACTACACCAACCTTGTCAGAACCTTTGACAAGTATTTCGGTGAGTTTGTGATTTTAGAAACAAGAGATGAGGAGTTATTAGAGGATGCAAGTTAACACTGATTCGGTTGCGATACTGACTAAACAAATTCTGAAGTCAGAGGTTGAAGTCTTGAAGTCAAGGCCTGAGACGATGAAAAATCTCACTGCTATTCTTGTGCTGGAAGATCGAATTAGAGAATTAGAAGGAGCGGGTGTATGACAACAAACAATCCCGATAGGGACAGAGAGCGCAAAGAGAAACTAAATATGCGTAGTCTAAAAACTCTGGTTGCAGAGGTTGATTTCTACAAAGCTAAGTTTCGTGGTGCGATGCCACCTAGCGTTCGTAATCGCATTTCAAGGTTAGAGGATGTGATTGAGGTGAAGGGTAAAATTTTGAAGGAGGCGTTGAAGAATGCTTAAAGCTATGATGATTATCACGATGGTGTCTGGTGCAACATATGAAGTTAAGTTGCCCACGATGGAGCAATGTATGGCACAAAGATCACCTGTTGAGGGTCAGAGCGATGTAGCAAGCACGGCCTGTATTCCACGAACTGATGAAAATATGCCAAGAGAATTATTCAATCAATGGCTGGATGTTATCTTACAAGTGCAAGAACAGAAACAATGGACGGGGCCCTGTAATATAGAAGAGGATTACTATCCACCAAACAACTAAATAAAGACATGATTGCAATTACTGACTCTGCTAAAAAATATCTTGACTCTGTAAGAGGCAATGATTATGTGTCACTTGGCGTTCAAGGTGGTGGCTGTGCTGGATTTCAATATGTTTGGGGATTGAAGTCTGACCGGCCAGACGTTGAATGGAGTGACCCGATAGATGATACGTTGGTCATTGACCCAGTGGCCGAGATGTATGTTTTAGGGAGTGTTGTTGACTATGTTACTGAATTAGGTGGTTCCTACCTATCTATAAAAAATCCCATGTCTACATCAAGTTGCGGGTGTGGGGAAAGTTTTGGAGTTTAAGCATGTGGCAGATTATTGTCATAATGATGGTTGCTCTTGGTACAGATAAAGACGCACTTGAAATTACACATAATGATGGCAAACCATTACGATTTGAAACGCAAGAAATTTGTTACGCTCATGTGTATGAGAATGTGGATAAGTTAAAAGAATTTGCATCTTCACACTTCGACGGGGCACCTGTAAAGTCAATCATCTGTGCTAGAGTGCCATTTGGAGTATGAAATGTATGAGTATAGATGTAAAATTTTGAGAGTGGTTGACGGCGACACGGTGGATGTTGATATTGATTTAGGTTTTGGTGTCTGGATGCACAAAGAACGTATTCGTCTGTATGGCATAGATACGCCAGAGAGCCGCACCAGAGATTTAGTGGAAAAAGTCTTTGGCCTGGAAGCGAAAAAAATGGTGGAGACATGGTTACCACCTGGCTCAACTCAAACTCTAATCACTCAAAAAGATAAGTCTGGAAAGTTTGGCAGAATACTTGGTAAATTTAGAATATTTGATGGGAAGAACGATAGAGAATCCACGATAAATGTGTGGATGGTAGAGAATCACTATGCTGTGGCATACACTGGACAATCAAAGGAATCAATAGCAAATGAACATCTCAAAAATTATCAAAAACTCGTTGAGAGCGTCAGCATTACTCAAAGTGAGCTTGATATGTATATCAACTCTCGCTCTTAATGGTTGCATGGCCATGACTATTATCAGTGGAGTTGTGGGTGGTGTTGATTCTGTAGCAAAAGAAATAAAAATAAATAAGCTTGAGAAACAAATAGAAGATATTAAAAAGGGGGAATAAAGTGGAACCTAATTGGACCCGACTTTGGCAGACGGCTCATAGAAAGATATGTAGCAGAGATGAGTTCGTAAGCAAATTTGATGAAGTTCATGATAATAGTGAGGACTATATCTATGAGTATATTTCCTCTACCGAATGGAATGACAATAATCCAGAAGAAGTTTATTTCAAGATAAGTAAAAGACAAGTTTCTTACGATAATTAATTATGGAGTTTATATTATGGAAAGTTATATACGCCAATACCCGAACGTATTGGACAGGGAACTGTGTCAAACCCTAATTGAAAAATTTGAAGAGTGCGAAGACAATCATCTGTCCACCATGCAGAATGCAAATAGACAGTTTACAGAGGTGCAGCTTCTGGAAAATATGGACACATTCAAAAACGAATTCAATGTCTGTCTCAACTCACTTCATGGTGCCATAGAAAAATATAAGGAAGATTTATCCATTCGTAATATCAATTCTGGTTACAACAAGAGCATGAGTGCATTGTGGCCAGAAAAGTATGGTATGGAAGGTATAAAAATTAAAAGGTATCTTGCTAACGATGTTGACATGTTTGATTGGCACGTTGATGTAAGTGATGGCCAGTCGAACGCCAGATTTCTAGCATTCTTTGTATATCTAGATGACAATGAAGCGGGCAGCACAGAGTTTGTTGATGAAAAAATTGATTGTGTCGCTGGTTCAGTGCTAATCTTTCCCCCTATGTGGCCTTGGTTACATCGTGGTAACAAGCCAATCAAGAAGCCTAAATACCTGTTGCAGAGCTATCTCCATTATCTAAGTCCAGAGGCACTTGGTGAACCAAGTCAATGGGATGTTGAAACAGTGCATAGGTTCTGGGGTGCAAACAGAAAGAAAGAGGCCATTACTAAAATAAATGAACTTCATAAAAAGTTCCCTAACAGTGAGCAAGTCAATCTTTTTATGGAGATGATAAATGAAGGATGAATATACCTTTGTTGCAAAAGAGGGTGATGATCTAGCATCTATTTGCATAACAAACAATGGAAAATATCATGGTGTTGTATACAAGTATGGTGTGGTCAGCGTCCCACCAGAGGAAAATGAAGATGGGACCATGCCACTCCGATTTGAATATGACATAGTAGATAACTATGGTGTGCCCAAAGAGGAGTTTGGTGAGGAGTTCTTCACTCTCATAGGTGATATTTTAGTGGATATTATTGAGACTCAGGATGAGGAAGTGCATGATGAAGAGGAAGAAGAATCAGCCTAGATTTTTAGAAGCGTTCAGTCCCACCATAATGGAGTCTACGGTTCCAAAGAGATTTGTGGATATTGTAAATGAGGTCGGTGACACTGTTCTAAGTGATGATGTGAAGAGTGCCAAGTGGGACTGGTCACACAAGCTTGTTGGAAAGGTAAGCAAAGAGGTTCAAATCCCCATATCAAACAGTGATGACAGAGAGTTCCTGTTTAGGATTATGAGACAGGGATGCTTGGATTATCTAAAATATATCATATCAAAGAACAGGGCATACAAATGGAACGAAGCCGCTGGTGCTGGTGTGAAACCGACACTTGATAACATTCACCTGACGCACAGTTGGATTGTTAGTCAATACGCTGGAGAGTATAACCCCTACCATCATCATAGCGGTGACTTCTCTGCCGTAATATATTTAAAAATACCACCAAAAATGCAAGAGGAGCTTGACAAAGAGTTCACAGACCATTATCCTACTAATGGGCTCATAGAGTTCATATATGGTGAGACACAGGATATGAGGAGCAACTATTTGAAGTTCAAGCCAGAGGTTGGAAAGCTACTGATATTCCCATCATATCTAAAACATTTTGTGTATCCCTTCTACAGTGAAGGTGAGAGAAGAAGTATGAGTTTTAACGCTCATATGAAAATATGAGGATGTAGATGCAGACAATTGAAAAGACTATTTTAGCAAATTTGATACATAATGAACAATACACAAGAAAGGTGCTACCCTTCATTAAGGGTGATTATTTCTCTGATAGGACAGAGAGAACTGTATTCGAGGAGATACAGAAATTTGTAGATAAGTATAATGACCTACCAAACCAGAACGCTCTAGAGGTTGAGTTAGACAGTCGGAAAGACTTAAACGAAGATGACTATAAACGTGTTTTATCTGTAGTTAAGGAACTTCAAAAAGACGATAATGTGATTTTTGATTGGTTAGTACAGACTACAGAGGATTTTTGTAAAGATAAGGCGGTGTATAATGCGATTGTGGACGGGATTGCTATCATTGATGGAAAGGATAAAAAACGAGGTGTCGATGCTTTACCTTCAATTCTTACAGACGCCCTTGCTGTTGGTTTTGATAACCGTGTTGGTCATGATTATCTACACGATACTGATGCCCGGTATGAATTCTACCATAAGGTAGAGGAGAAGATACCATTTGATCTGGACTTCTTCAATCGCATCACCAAGGGTGGTCTGCCACAGAAAACTCTGAACATAGCACTTGCTGGCACTGGTGTCGGCAAATCTCTGTTTATGTGTCACATGGCAGCAAACTGTCTAAACCAAGGTAGAAACGTCCTATATATCACTCTGGAGATGGCTGAAGAGCGTATAGCTGAACGTATTGATGCAAACCTCATGAATATCTCTATAGATGATTTGCATGAACTACCAAAGCAGATGTATGATGATAAAATCAAAAGCATCCAACAGAGGACAAACGGTCAACTTATTATCAAGGAATATCCTACTGCATCAGCGCACAGCAATCATTTTCGAGGATTGATCAAGGAACTGGCCATCAAGAAATCTTTCAAACCAGATATCATTTTTGTGGATTATCTAAACATATGTGCATCGTCAAGATTTAAGGTGAGTGGAAATGTCAACAGCTACATGTATATCAAGGCAATTGCTGAAGAACTTAGGGGATTGGCAGTTGAGACAAACGTCCCGATTATGTCGGCTACACAGACCACAAGGAGCGGATTCTCCAACAGCGATGTGGGCTTGGAAGATACGTCAGAAAGCTTTGGTTTGCCAGCTACGGCTGACCTCATGTTTGCGCTCATTAGTAATGAAGAGCTTGAGGAACTGAACCAGATAGCGGTAAAACAACTCAAGAACCGCTATAATGACCCTACAGTGAACAAGAGGTTCGTTATTGGTATTGATAGAGCCAAAATGAAGCTCTCTGATGTTGAAGATAGTGAACAGAGTGGCCTTGCTGACAGCAATCAACGCAAAGGGGCAGACGATAAATTTATAGACGCTATTTTTGACCAGACTGATTTTGGTGAACAGTGGAAAGTGTAATATGAATAGTAGATTAGACATACATGATAATGTTCTAGAGGGCCACATTGCAGAATTGATTTTCATGCAAATGAATGAGGTATACTGGAAATATGATTATCACTCTGACAAGACGAAAATAAACAAACACTGGCATGTCTTTTGTGGTGAGACAGAAGAGCAAGCGATTGAGAATGGTTTTGACTGGTTGGTGCAGTTGTGGCAGACAATCTTTTATAAATATGATTTCAAAAACACTTACACTATTGAGAGATTTAAACGCATATATCTAAACGCACATACTCATGGTATTGAGCCACATGAACACACAGATGATGGTGACTTTACCATGATATACTATCCTCGTCTTGACTGGCAAAAAGATTGGGGTGGTGGAACAGTCGTTGGTGGTGAGCTAGTTCCATACGTTGGAAATAGACTGATTGTGTTTGACGCAAAAACACCACACCAAGCGATGCCGGTGTCTCGTCAATGTTATGAGTTGAGAAGTGTCATTGTGTTTAAGACATACATTGAGGGGGCAAACATTGAACGACTTGACTTCTACAAAGATTGATTTTCTCAAGAGACTTGGCACCGAGGAGACGAAACACAGTGGTGGAACTTTGCTTGACCATCTTATCGGCGTGTCAAATATATTAGAGGAGATGGGTGCCCCACAACATGTTCAAGATGCGGGATTGTTTCACTCCATATATGGCACCGCTGTCTTTCATCATCAAACCACAGCCGATAGAGGTGTAATACAAAGTGTTATTGGTGAGAAAGCAGAACACCTTGCATACCTATTTTGTATTCTTGGAAGAGAGACAAACCGACAAACAGAAATATCACAGATAAGTGATAAAGAAACCCGAAGAGAACTCATGTTGATTGACTACGCAAATAGTGAGGAGCAAGACTCTAGAAAAGAGATGACATGGGGAGAGGCTTATAATGTATGAATTGAAAGATTATCTAAATGCGATAAACCATACCAAAGAACCACTCATGGACACAGAGGATGAACAGTGGGAAAGAAAATATCCGCCATATATCGTAAATAAGTGTGTTGCACCATTTCAAGACACAATCATGCTAGTAAATGAGATCAACCAGTTTCACCATTTGGACAAAAAACTTCAGTTTGATTTTTTGATAAATAGTCTACGTCCAAGGAAAAGATACACACCTTGGGTGAAGGCGATGAAATTAGAGAATCTAGAGTATGTTAAAGAGTTCTATGGATACGATAACGAAAAAGCAAAGGTTGCTCTTGATATACTGGATGATGAACAAATTTCTGCCATAAAACAAAAAATGAATAAAGGCGGAAGAGATGGAAGAAATTAATTGGACACAAGAACAACTACTTGAAGTGGGTCTAGATGAGCCCGATGATTTTCTAAAAGTTAGAGAGACGCTATCACGCATTGGTGTGGCTTCCAGAAAAGAAAGGAAGCTGTATCAGTCCTGTCACATTCTACACAAGCAAGGTAGATACTATATTGTGCATTTCAAAGAGCTATTTGCGCTTGATGGAAAGCAAACAAACATATCAGTAAATGACTTATCCCGTAGAAACACAATCGCAAATCTACTACAGGATTGGGGCTTGGTAAAAATCATGAGCGAGAGTCCCTATGAAGCAGCGCCATTAAGTCAAATAAAGATACTTACATACAAAGAGAAAAGCGAATGGCTGTTGGAGACAAAATATAATATCGGAAAGAAAAGAGAGACTTGACAAACAATGGTGAGGGTGATATAGTCTTATAATGCAATTTTATACAAATGTGATTCAGCGTGGCAACTCTCTTCTAGTCAGAGGTGTCGATGACGGACAACGAGTATCTAAGCGGGTCAACTATCGACCTACCTTGTTTAATAAGGTTAATGAGTATACAGGATACAAAACTCTTGATGGCCAACATGTTCTACCCAAGAACTTTGACTCCATAAAGGAAGCCAAAGCTTGGACTGAACAGAGAAGCAATCAAGATATTCTGTTTGGCAATACTCAATATCCATACTGCTACATTGGTGATGAATATCCAAATGATGTGCCGTGGGACAAAGACAAGATACTGATTGTGACCATTGACATTGAGGTTGAGTGTGAGAATGGCTTTCCTGATCCAAAGGATGCCGCAGAGCCATTACTATCCATCACCATGAAGAACCACCAGAATAAGAGGATTATTGTCTGGGGGTTGCATGAGTTTCAGAACTATCGTGATGATGTTGACTATCGCTTGTGTAAGAACGAAGATGACTTGCTCATCAAGTTTCTTGACACATGGTCTATGATGTATCCAGATGTTATCACCGGCTGGAACACAGAGTTTTTCGATATTCCCTATATCTGCAATCGCATCAAAAATCTGTTTGGTGAGGACTTTGTAAATAAGTTGTCACCTTGGAACAATGTGTTTGATAGAGAAGTTTATCAGATGGGACGTAGGCACCAAGTGTATAATATACAGGGTGTGTCCTCACTAGACTTCTTTGACTTGTATCGTAAGTTTACATACACCAATCAAGAGCGTTACACCTTGGACCACATTGCATTTGTAGAACTAGGTGAGCGGAAGGATGGCAATCCATTCGACACGTTCAAAGAGTGGTATCAGAAAGACTATCAGTCGTTTATCGAATATAATATTACAGACGTTGAACTGGTCGATAAACTAGAGGACAAGATGCGTCTGATTGAGTTGTGTCTGACGATGGCGTATGATGGCAAGGTAAACTTCACTGATGTTCTGGGTCAAGTTCGTTACTGGGACAATGTGATATATAATCATCTCCGCAAAAAGAAGATTGTAATTCCACAGAAGAAGGAACAGGAAAAGGTAGAACAGTTTGAGGGTGCTTATGTCAAGGAACCTCAAGTCGGCATGCACAAGTGGGTCATGTCATTTGACTTGAATAGCCTGTATCCGCACCTTATTATGCAATATAATATATCACCAGAAACTCTGGTTGCTGGCTGCGAGATGAAACATGGCATGGTGGATAAAATCCTTGATGGTAAGGTTGAGACGAACAGAGATTATTGCATGACTCCAAACGGCGCACTGTTTCGTAGAGATATCAAGGGTTTTCTGCCAGAGATAATGGAGAACGTGTACAATGATCGTGTCAAATATAAAAAGCTTCTGCTCGAAGCTAAACAAGAGTTTGAAGACACTGGTGACCCCGCAATACTCAAACGTATATCTCGCTACGACAACATCCAAATGGCGAAGAAGATTTCTCTTAATTCCGCTTATGGCGCAATTGGTAATAACTACTTTCGTTATTTTGATATCTTGGTCGCTACAGCAATTACAACGGCTGGTCAGCTATCTATACGGTGGATTGAAAAAGCTATCAACATATATCTCAACAAGATTCTTAAGACTGATAAAGTTGATTACGTCATTGCAAGCGATACAGACTCGGTGTATATCACTTTTGACGTTCTGGTTGACAAGGTGTTTAAATCGGGAAGAACAGATGAGGAAGTTGTCAATTTCTTGGACCGTCTTGCAAAAGAGAAGTTGGAACCTTTTATTGGCGAAAGTTATCAAGCTCTTGCTAAGAGTATGAATGCATATGACCAGAAGATGCAGATGGCCAGAGAAGCAATCGCTGATAAAGGTATCTGGACTGCCAAGAAACGCTACATTCTCAATGTGCATGACATGGAAGGTGTGCGGTTCAAAGAACCTCAACTCAAGATTATGGGTATCGAAGCAGTCAAGTCAAGCACACCCGCACCGTGTCGAGAGAAAATCAAACAAGCTCTCAAGATTATCATGAGTGGTGACGAGAAAGCACTAAATGCGTTTATACAAGAGTTCAGAGAGGAGTTCATGAACTTGCCACCAGAGGATATTGCATATCCTAGAAGTTGCAATGGCATAGAGAAGTATAGCGCAAAGTCAAAGAGGACGATGGACCTGATGAGTGGTGAGACTGTGGAGTATGGCTTCTTCAAGAAAGGTGCCCCCATACACACCAAGGGAGCAATACTTATGAACCACCTTGTCGAAAAGCACAACCTATCTGGCAAGTATCCTTACATTGCTGAAGGAGACAAGATAAAGTTTATTGCCCTCAGAGAGCCTAATAAGTATCAGTCGAGCGCACTATCATTCATGACTTCCTTTCCAACAGAGTTTGGCATGGAAGAACTGATTGATAGACCTCAACAGTGGACAAAGAGTTTCATTGAGCCATTACGCTTCATAACAGACAAGATAAACTGGAGCATTGATGGTAGTGATGGGCGGCAAGGAACACTAGAAGACTTTTTTGGATAGGAGATAGCATGTCGGATGATTATGATAATTTCGTTGGTAAAAAAGCGGAAATTGAGAAGAGAGGGACACTAAACGAGTTTCTTGGTGAGGGAGATGAAGAGCCTTGGGAAAAACATTGGGTGGGTATGCCAGAGTTTGAACAAGAGGATGATCCAAACTACAAGGAACTGCTAGTAAAGTTCAAGACAAAAGAAGACTATGACAAGTTTCAGAAGCTGATAGAACAGAAGCTTACGCTGAAAACTAAAAGTATATTCTATCCTAAAGATGATAGATTGCCAAATCGTTTATTGAGGTGGGTTGTAGATGATTAATCCAAAGTATCCTGTATATATCGTATCCAAGGGTAGGGCAAAGACTGGCACCACTCGTAAGTCACTTGACCGCATGGGTGTTCCATATCAAATCGCTGTTGAGCCACAAGACTTTGATGATTATGCTGCCGAGGTAGGTGAGAGCAAGTTACTAGTATTACCGTTCAGCAATCATGGTGATGGTCCTGGCAGAGCAAGAAACTGGGTCTGGGAACACTCTATCTCACAGGGTGCCAAACGTCACTGGGTTCTAGATGACAACATTGATGACTTCTATCGTCTACACAAAAACTATCGTATTCGTGTAGAGAGTGGTGTTGTGTTCCGTGCGCCAGAGGACTTTGTGGATAGGTATGAAAATATAAAGATTGCCGGTTTGCGCTATAGGTTCTTCATACCATCAAATGAGAAGCGGCCACCTATCGTATGGAACACACGGGTATATTCTTGTCTCTTGATTGACAATGATTGTCGTCACAGATGGCGTGGTCGATATAATGAGGACACTGATATATGCTTGCGAGTTCTCAAGGATGGAGATTGCACTTTGGTGTTCAATGCGTTTCTGCAAGGTAAGATTGCCACACAGACTGTCAAGGGTGGGAATACAGAAGAGTTTTATCACAAGGAAAATGCGGAGCATATCAACAAGGAACACTATAATCCGCTTGGCACGTTGAACAAGTCACAGATGCTTGTAGACATGCATCCTGACGTTGCCAAGCTGTCTTGGAAGTATAATCGTTGGCATCATCATGTGGACTATTCTGGCTTCACACAAGAGCCAATATTGAAAGAAGGTATAGACTTAAGTAAGATGCCGAAGGTTGATAACTATGGCATGAGATTTGTACAGAACTGGAAAGAAGGGATTTGATAGATGGGTAACAGTTTTAAAATTGAACCCGGCATCATACATTGGGATTATTTTACAAATTATCACAAAAATTGCAATATTATTGGCAAGCCTGGTGGTGTATATGGACTGGTGTTCAATGAGACAAAACCTGAGTCATATGAGTATCCCTGCGAATTTGAAGGGTGTGTTTATGTTGGTAAGGCCACTGGTAAGAAAGGTGTAAGTTCGTACCCAGACAGAAAGGGTCCTTTGAAAACTATGAATGCGAGTTATTTGTATAAACGAATGACACATCATCACAAGCCGCTAATGACAGGTGATAGAAGTCATTCCACAGGATTTACAAATATTATAGAACAATATGGATATGGTAAGCACGTTTTGGATGGGACGTTCACTGGCATTCCATTATGGTTATGTATGCTAATCCCAAGACCAGATTTTCCAAAAGAACGCATTGAGCGTTGGGCATTTATGATAGAGCAAGACCAACTCTTAAAATACGAACTGATGTGGGATAAAACTACTTTGGGTAATATGGATACCGAAGAACAGAGAGTGGATGCGGACTCTTTTTCTCAAACACGAATGAAAGAGTTAAATGAACAGCAGAAAATTATGGAGAGTTTTATGGTGTGAAACTTAAAAAAGTGCTTGACAATAGTCGCATAGTATGGTTTGATCAAACAGTAAGTTGAATTGAAAAGAGTTGCATCATGGATATCATCAACGAAGCAGTTCTTGCCTCATTGCGTGAGAACACCAAGAAGTTGCTAGACACTTACAAGGATTTTGGTCTGAATAAGTCTCCAAAGAATATCTCTGAAGATATCTCTGGATTGCTTGAGACTGCCATCGAACGTAACATCGAAGGTGCGGTTGCACCGAAGGTGGACCATGAGCCTGATATTCGGTATAATGGTGAAGCAGTTGAAATTAAGACCTCGGCAGGGACTAGTTGGCGTGGAGGCACGTTCTCCAAGCGTCCTGGCTATTATATCTTTGTAACCTATACTCTTGATGAGGATAATGTGCCCTCATTCTACATTGCCGGTATCCCCCTTGAGGAAAAGGACTGGAAGAGTAGCACTTCTGAGAACTACTATGCAACGACGTATGGTAAGAAGGAACTGTATCTCAACGAGGACAAGGTAAAGACCTATGCGGGTAGTCTTGTCGGAAAGGAAGGAAAGCGTCTGACGATAAAAGTAAATTATTGTTAAACAGGGGTATACATTTATAGCTCTTTTTGACTAAATGATCTATGTAAGGATAACGAAATCTTTATTAGCATCAAAACAATGAAATTCATTGTGATGCTATACTAACAAACCTACAATTAGCGAGGTAGAAAGGTAAAATATGACTAGTATTAGTAGTTCAACAAAAATGAACGAAGTGGCGGGCGCACTCGCAAATCTCACAGGAGATAAAGTAAGTGTCCAAGAAATCGTAGATACGATTTTACAAATTTCCAATTTTCAAGAAAAGACTTTGAGCAGGATTGCACCATCTCCAGATTATGATGGCAACGATGGGCTTTATCTCGAAAAAGCAAATGTTGATATGAACTATCAGCGCAAAATTCGTTTAAGAAAACTTATAAACAAACTTTTGGAATTAGGCGAATTTGACGATGATATTGCCGGTTCAATGGATGTAGCAGAGCGCCCTGGCGGTGACATTTTTGTGTGGGATGGTTTACGCAGAATGATTATGGCTGGACTCGCTGGTAAAAGAAGAGTTCGTGTTAATACAACAGTGCATAGAGGCAACATGACAACTCAAGAGTGCAGAGAACGTGAAGCATTTTTGTTAGAGGTTCGTAACACTAAACTTGAGGGGATGAAACCAGAGGATATTTTTAAGGCACAAGTATGTCGAAAGTTGCCTCGTGCTTTAGCACTTCTCAATCTTTTAGAAAACTGCGGCTTGGATGTTGAGGGTATTCTTGGTAAGGGAACTCTTCTTGGTGGATTTTCTGAGTTAAATAGTAATTTTCAGCAAGGTCATAATATCAAGGAAAAGTATTTCATCTCATCCTCTGACATCATTCATGCTGCATTTCCTAATCCACCTCAAATATCTGTTTTCCTTTTTGTTGGATTGGCTTATCTTATGCAGTACATGGATGAAAAAGCTGATGATATTGATGAAACATATGATGACTCAGAAATTAAGGAAAAAATGATTGAATATGCGGATACGGTTGTGGGAACAAATAAAAAGGGTGTGCCTATTAAACCAAACCAGTCAGACTTAATCATGCCTCGTATTAACGGTAAAACGGCTCAATCTGTTGCATGGATTATCACAACTAATGTTTTGCATGATACTGATGGTTTAAGAACCCTTTTAACAACGGACCTAGATGACCAGCGTGGGATTTTGGTAAATGGAGAAGATGATGAATAGGAAACTGTCACCACGAAAGATCGAACTGATTGAAACTATTATTGATTGCCCATATGGTGTTAGTCAAGTGACACTCGCAGAGCATATGGGTGTCACGCCAGGCAGAATTAATCATATGATTCGAGACTTGAAGAAGCTTGGTAAAAAGGAAATACTCTCTTACGCCGCATAACATATATAACTATATGGACATAGTAGAGTGGTGTAGGCTGCATGACATCTGGTATCTCAAGATTGATTTAGAGATACCAGATGTTTGCATATCAGAAGCACAAGCAGTGTATGATGAAGGTTTTTTTGTGCCTCATCGTTATGGAGATGGTGATGGGTGGGAATCAGCATCACTTCATGGATTTGTACCAGAGACAGCGGAAAACACAGACATGGGATGGCACTACACAAAAAATCCATCTGGCCACGGTCTTACAGAAGAGACAGTCAAGTGGGGTTGGACAGAGGTGCAAGAGGTTGCACCCGAAACAAAAAGATGGCTAGAAGAGTTTCCACACAACAAATATCGTAGATGTAGATTTATGCTGTTGAGGCCAGGTGGAGAGATAACAGCACATCATGACCAGCATGGAAAGCACCATATACAACATGCTTCGCCAGGACGACCATATGGTGGAACAATTGCGGCTGCTATCAACCTTGCATTTTATCAGCCAGATAACTGTTATTTAAGAAGAGTAGATACAAAAGAGGAACTACCATTTGAAAACTGCACCGGATTTTGGTTTGACAATGGTGTAGTGCATGAAGCATACAACGCATCAGATGAGAACCGTTTTCATTTTATCATTCATGGTGGATCAAACAGAGAGCGCAAAGACTTGATGAAACGAAGTCTTGTCAAACAATTTGGTAATGATGTATTGAAGGAGATTGACTAAATGATAAATAATGCACTAGAGGAACTTCATTAAACTGGGTAATAGGAGTAATCTAATGCCAAAGGCAAAGTATTCGCCATGTATCAAAGTCTGCACATATGATGAATATGGATACTGTCTTGGTTGTCAACGCACAGAGGAAGAGGTTGCCACATGGCGTGACAGGACAGAAGAACAACAACTTGCTGGTATAGAAGTGTTACGAGACCGAAGAATCGCAAGAGCAAATGGACACTATAGCTGACTTATATCAAGAAGTCATATTAGACCACTCAAAAAATCCACATAACTTTGGTGTGCTGGAGCAATTCACATGCACGGCGGAAGGAAACAATCCTATGTGTGGTGACTCTCTGACTGTGTATATTGATGTAAAAGACAACATTATATCAGATGTAAGTTACAGAGCCAGAGGATGCGCCATTAGCGTTGCCAGTGCGTCTATCATGTCAAGTATCATCAAAGGTAAGACAATAGAAGAAGTAAACATACTGTTTGACAAGTTTCATAAATTATGCACTGGCCAAACAGTAGAGGACGATGATGACACAGAAATGCTTCAAGTGTTATCTGGCGTAAGCAAATTCCCAACAAGAGTAAAATGTGCCACGATGAGTTGGCATGCGATGAAAGAAGCGATACATGAATGAGGAGCCACAAAAAATATGAAATCACCATTTCGCTGGTATAAAGAACGCAAAAAGAAAAAACGATTAGAAGAGGTCCGAAAGAACCCATATAAGCGTGTGGACAGTGACAAGATGACAGACATAGAAAAGATGGATAAAGGTTTCAACGGTAAGACCTATAGCGTAAACGGATTAGACGTAGATTTCTAAGGAGCAAGACAATCAAAAGTAAATTACATTGGACGACTGAAATAAGTGAAAAAGGATTACTTGCTGTTATCGGTGGACTTACGATGATAGCGGCAGGCCTTGACATATACCAGATGGTAGTGGTTAATATGAAGATAGAACTAGCGGATTTGTTTCTATTGTTCATATATGCAGAGATAGTAGGTATGGTTGGAGTGTTTTATACAAGCAATCGAATACCTGTTACATTACCAATTATCATTGCCATTACAGCATTATGTAGACTTATCGTCCTAAACAGTAAGGATGCAGACCCACTCATACTTATGGCAGAGGCAGGAGCGATACTTTTATTATCAGTGGCAGCGTATGTCATGAGCATGAAGGATAAGATTAGTCTAGAGAAAGACAGATGATACAAGAGAATATATCAGTAGATAGCACTGTATATGCATGGTGTGGAGAGTATTTCATCACACTGTCTATATGGCAAGAGAAGTTTCCGGTAGAGATGATATGCGCTTTACATTATGCGGAAAAACTTTTCTTATATATGCTATAATGTAGTAAAATATACTAATCAATAAAAAGCTAAAAATAAATATGAATCAGTGGGGATTAAAGCCTGCTATGTATCGGCCCATAAAACTCCCATAGTACCAGAATAAAAACGCCCTGTCAAGTCTAAAATAAAATAAAAAAAAGTGAAAAAAGTGCTTGACAGGCCCTTGACGATAGTGCATAATGAGTATGTTGAGAGAGTAAACATTAAAGGACATACCTGATGGCTAAAGTTACCACGAAAGAGATGATTGCCCTGATTGACGAAGATATCAAGATTGCCGTGTTGATTGGTGACAAGGAGTTCGTCGGGTATCTGAAAGGTGCCAAGGCCAAGTTACTGGATGAGATATATCCCACTCGGAATGAAGAGTATGATGAGTTGTTCTGTTGTTTAGCTGATGAGGACACTGTTGAGATAGTCAAATAATTTCACTTTTCTTGCTTTTTTGCTTGACAATCTCTGAGGGATATGAGATAATAAAGACAATGGAGAGAGACTTCTGGAACGGGATACGCCCGTTAGGTCATGTGACACTGCTAGTCTCTCCGAAGGATTTCTGAATGACTGATGTTCTGTATGCCAAGGGTTACGACAAGACTGATGGAGAGACTCCGATCTACTTCTGGGGTCTGGGTAGCTACAAGTATGAGATTGAGCGTCGTCCCATTGGTCATTCTCGGATTGTCAACAGTTATGTCTTTGAGGCTTCTTACGAGAAGGCCAGAGAGAAGTTTGAGGCCATGATTGAGCCGGATACAGAGGTGATTATGTAATAAACTTGGAGAGCATCCCGAATGGGCTTTCGTATATTGCTTATGTATGACTTGTTGAATATAGCTAGGTGGCCTGATGCTCTCTCTTTTATAAAGTTGGATGTGGTCCATTGGTAACAGTAGACCTT
>VTLG01005394.1_pt1 | contig 17359 bp, 7 predicted proteins | sample 4694571 | NCBI WGS metagenome assembly VTLG01 (sample SAMN12604809, study PRJNA352737) | marine metagenome | biome: ENVO:00000447; feature: ENVO:00000209|ENVO:00000569|ENVO:01000036; material: ENVO:00002151; isolation source: viral sequences binned using virsorter ...
ATTGTGCTTGAACTTCAGTGTTCCCTGCATTATTTATTTTTAATAGATTAGAACTAAAAATTAAACTACCAGTACCTAAGTCTTTTATTCTGCTGTGACTTCCATCATGGAATATCTGGAGATCATTACTAGCTCCAAGCATGAGTTTGCCTGAATCATTAGCATTTCTGAAATCTCCATTACTATCTATTCTCCACTTAGCAGAACTTGATATTTGGAATAGCATTCCACCAGCATCTTGGCAATTAAAAGAAAGCCATCCAGTACCACGGTGGTATATGTTTGTACTAGCATTAGCACCAGTATTAGCTCGAAGTATCCTAAAACCATAATCGCTATAAGTTGTATCACCTACTAGATCAATATGTGCATATTGGTCATCAGTTGCACCGTTTCCTACCTCTAAATAAGCAGTACCTCCGGGGTTTGAAATAAGATGATAAGTTCCAGTAGTTTTTGTACCACCACTCTTCGTCTCAAACTTCTTAACTGCGTCGTAATAGAGGTCTACTGAGCCGTTTTGAAGGGCATATATATAGTTTTCAGTATTGGTATTATTCTTTATTAAAAATTCATTCGTTCTGAACCTTACCATGTCGGTGCTACTTCTTAGTATAAGTTCACCTGTTGTGTTTTCTATCCAAGAATTACTTCCATCATGGTAGATCTGGAGATCATCACCTCCACCAAATCGTGCTTTTTGATTATCTCCTAAATCGAGGTGGGAACCTAAAGTACCATTACCTCCTCCAGTATTTGCAATTATACTTCCTGTTACTGTTGCTCCAGAACTCGTCGTCTCAAACTTCTTACTGCTGTCATAATAGAGTTCGACGGTTCCATCATGGATAAATCTAGCTGAATTCTCTCCTGATTTAGCCTGTAGATATATATCTCCACCATCATCACCGTCTACATTACATCTAATGTATAGTTTATTTTTATTATTATCTATATAACTATCGTTACCTGAATTTGAATGATAAATCTCTAAATCATTACTTGCACCAAACCGAAGCTTTAGATTATCTCCAAGACTCTGATCACCAGTAAACGTATTAGCTCCTAATCCCGCTAAGTTACCAGTAGCTGTTACACCACCTTGCCATGATGATCCGTTATATACTCTTAACTCATTAGAACTTGTATCAAAGTAAAGATCACCTTCATCATTATTACTACCCGGAGCAGAACTTGCTACTCGGTATCTAGCAGCAAAGTCATTAACTGTCCCAATATTAGAAGCAACAGTATTTACATTTGATATTGAACCTGCTGTAGTAGTTATATTTGATACATTTGTAGCACAAGTATCTAGATCACTAACGATAGCTGTAGTACCTAATGTATTCAAATCAGCTACAGCATCTGCTGTACCTAATCTTCCTATCTCTGTAGCTTTAGCTGCTACAGCTCCAATATCAGTAGCATCACCAGCTACTGCTGTTACATCACTAGATATACCAGCTACTGTAGTTACATTACTTGATATACCAGCTACTGTTGTTACATTACTGGATACACCTGCAACAGTAGTTACATTAGAATTATTACTAGCTACTGTATTTACATTACTGATGCTACCTGCAACAGTATTAACATTAGATATTGAACCTGCTACTGTTGATACTTCTGTTGCTATAGGTACTTGTCTATGGAAAGCATAAGTATGTAGAGTTGAAGTTGTTTCAACAATAAGACCAAAATTAGCAGCGTATGTTGTGCTGTTAGCTAGACCTGTAATAGTTACTGTATTACCAGACCCAGCACCATTACTAATCGTTGCCACTCCAGACCCATTGGAGACCAAGTTGCTGGAAAGAGCCTTGATACTAACAAGAGTGCCTGCCCCATTATTAACGTCAGGATTAGTAGTGGGAAAAGATGTTTCATTTGCTATTGGTACAAAACCACCTACATCATCAACAAGATCAATAATCCTGTCATTAATAGCAGCAGTTGTAGCTATAGTTGTATCATTATCAGGGAATGTTTGACCATCCTTAATTGTGTCACCAGTACTTATATTAAAATATCTAGCGTCTGATGCTGCTGTAGTAAAGAATGATGTATTATTTGGAGTATTAAATAAACCGACTTCACCACCAGTTACTACAGTTGCTGCACTTAATTTATCTGCAGTTATAGATCCAGCTGCGTAGTGTTCGTTATCTAGAGCACCTGCAGCTATATGTTCAGAATCAACTTGATCATCAGCTATTTTAGCTCCAGTAACTGCATCTGCTGCTAACTTAGCTGTAGTAACTTGTAGATTAGCAATGTGTTCTGTATCTATTGATCCAGCTGCATAGTGTTCAGAGTTAATAACATCATCTTGTATGTTATCTCCATCTATAATATCATTAGCAAGATGAACGTGATCAATACTACCATCTGTGTAGTGTTCAGAATCAACAGCATTATCAGCTAATTTTGTACCATCAATAGCATCGGCTGCTATTTCAGATCTAGCTATAGTACCACTTGAAGCTGCAGTAAGTCTACCTTGAGCATCAACTGTTATATCAGCAGCACTATAAGTACCAGCTGTAACAGAAGTATTAGCTAGTTTATCAGCTGTAACTTGATCATTACCGATATGTGCAGTATCTATACTTCCATCAACGTAGTGCTCACTATCAATAGAATCATCAGCAATCTTACCTCCATTAATAGCGTCAGCGGCTATCTTATTTCTAGTAACATTGAGATCAGCTATTTTAGCTTCTGTAACATTAAGAGCAGTTATTTTAGCTGTTGTTACTGAATCAGTACCAAGAGCTGTAGTATCTACAGAACCAGGAGCATAGTGTTCTGAATCAAGAGAATCAGCTGCAATATGCTCTGAATCTACAGCATCATCTGCTATCTTAGTTCCGTTGACTGCATCATTTGCAATCATTGTTGTAGCAACTGTTCCTGTATCTGCTGTAGTTATTACTGTACCTGTTATATTAGGTAGAGTAATAGTTCTATCAGCAGTAGGATCAACTACTGTTAATGTTGTCTCATAATCATTATCTGTCGATCCTTCAAACTTAAGTACAATATCTTCTCCTAATTGAAGATGTCCTGTCATTGTACCACCAGCTACTCTACTTAAGTATCTCGAGGCAACTTCTTGAGTAGTGTATAGGTTTTGAGTGAAGTTATCATTCAAATCTTCAGATTTAAGGGCGGAACCTGCATAAAAGGTGGCTGGAAGGCTGTCAGAATCTGTTTCTCTAAATATTCTTATTTTAACTCCTGTACCCGGAGCAGTATTAAATTGTATTGATGTAGCAGAGGGGTGGCCGAAAGCTGTAGTGGCAGTACCGTCTAAGGTAGCTTTAATTTCTGTCTGCTTAAGGTAAGGGAATGTAAAATCATATTCTCTTTTACTATTATTACCTATGTATTCATTTTGTGTAACAGCCATAGTAGTTGTTATTTAGCCATTTGTAAAAGTTTTCTGGTCTCTAATTCTTTTTTCTGTAAGTCTGATGCTTCCTGAACATTACCTTGATTCATCTCAAAGTCAACTTTCTGTTGCTGTATAATAGTATTCTGGACGTCTTTATTCATCTCTAAGAATTCTCTTTCAGCTATAAGTTGAGCTTCTTTAACTATTGCATCTATTTTAGTAAAGATAGGTAACTTCTGAGTTTTAAGTTTAATCATATCATTATCTAAATCACCACCTTGTACTCTGTGAGCACGTAATAATCCAGTCTGTCTATTTAATTCCTTATCATTCATTAAAGGTATAAGCTTCTTATAGAGCTGCATCTGACCTATACGTTGATAAATCCAATCTCTTTGAGCTTCAGTATACTCATAAGATCCAGTTGAATCCATCTTTAGTCTACCAAGACCATCCCAGCCAGTAGTAAGTAACCACTGTCTCCATGGCTCATTAGTACCACTAATTTTGATAGGACTAAAAGCATTTAAGAATCTAAGTACTGGATTCTGTATATCATTAAGAGGTTCTCCTGTCCAGAAATCTCTTTGTTCTGGTAAGAAACTAGAAGCTATAGGTATTTTATTAGCAACATATTTAGGAATACTAGATTCAATATCTTTTTGTGTAGATGTAATAGCTTTACTTGCAACACCTAAAGCACCTGATTGAGGTATTATAGCTCTAGCAGCGTTAGCTATGATAGAGTTAAACCTTGATAAGTTACCACTCTGAGCCGCTATAAGAGGCTCTAAACTGGTCAAAGGTGTTTCATTAAGGAATGTAGCTGATATAGTCCACATAACCTTTGCAAGAGCATCTTCCATAAATGGTTGGTCTAGATCTCTAGCGTAGTATGCAAGATCTCCTAGTATACTTAATACAGGATCTACACCTACTATACCTTTATAAGATATCCATTTACCACCAATGTTAATACTCTTAGGTGCGAATCCTAGTTGATCTCTTTCTTTAGCTCTACGTGCTTTATTGTAGTGACCATTACCTGTTATGTTACCAGCCATAGCATAGTCCCATAAAGATTTAGTTAATAGACCACTAAAAGCTAGTCTACCAGTATATTCAGCTCTTAAGTTCTGGAATAATACCTTTGCATTAGGAGTGGTAGCCATGTCTATACCATGCTCTGCTAATGCTCTAGCTATATCATCATCAGTTCTAGCCCATATAGTTTTACTATACTTATTAATTCCGGGTATAACACTGATAGGAGTCCATGACAAGGCATTTCTAACATAGTTACTACCAGTTCTAGGGAACATAAGCAAGAACTTACTTACAGGATATGCAGTAGTACCTTGGTTAATCCAGTTAGCTAACTTATCATCTAAGTTTAGTGCCAGCTCACCTTGTATAGATTTCAATGCTTTATCAGTAATTAAACCGTCTTTATCAAACATAGAATCATAGTGAATCTTTTCAGCTTTATGGATCTTAGTCCAATCAGCATAACCAAATTCACTGAATACATCGTCATAAGCTCTAGTTCTAGATAGGTAATGAGCTAGATGTGTTTGACTAAATACGTCTGTAAAGACCATTCCAGTCATACCATAACGTAAAGCTTTCATCTTAGACATATCTAACAAAGCTTTAGCCATGTCATACTGATATACTCTACCAAAATTACCTTCAGCTTCCCATACTCCTCTCATATCTTCCATGATTTCCCAAGCCTTATCTTCTTTAAACACGAAGTCTTTACGATAAGATTTGGTCATAAATCCAGCATCATCATGTGCCTTCTTCATCATGGTAAATGCATTATCCAATGCTCGTTTGTTTGTTTCAAAAACGGCACCATTGTAATACATTGTACGCTTGAATCCTTCAAAATCATCAGTAAATCCCCAGATACCATGACCTAATAAACCAGTAATAGGTTTTAGGATAAGTTGTGAGGTATTACCTACTCCAGCTCTGAACGCAGATATACCAGATAATACATTATTATATATTACACCCCAAGAAGCTCTAGTAAATAGGTTTAATTGTTGAGGATCTGGACTCTTAAGCATACCCGTAGGTGTTACTTGTTCAGCAGCCCATCTCATTAACTTAGCTAAACTATCTACATCTCCATCAGTATGAGCAAATGCATCAATTAATGGACGCATAGCTAGAGGATTCTCATCAGCTAATCTCTTTAACTCTTCAGTTAACTTAAGATTCTTAGCATGTATAGCATTTTCAGCAGATTTAAACTCTTTAGATAAGATTTCAATAGCTTCACCAATCGGCTTATCTTCAGGTATAGCATCAAACCAGTTCTTATATCTTAAACTAGAACCAGCTATATACTTATTTAAAGCATATTCATCCATTAAGAATAGCATCTTATCAATAATAAGATCCATTGCTCTAGGATCATCAACAAAAGGTTGTAATTGTTGAACAGTTTCAGCTAGTGTTGCTGCTTCTCTTCCTAAAGTATCCATAACTCTAGCAGAAGATTCAGCTATCTTTCTACCTAAGAATCTATCAGATAGATCTCTCATAGCAAAAGCTGCTGCTCTAGCCTGTTCTTCGTTGATGTACTCAACTTGGAATCTACCTAAAAGGAAGTTCTTAGTATCTTTGTTTTCTGCAAATAAAGCTCTAACATCATCTACTGATAACTCAGGGTTTACAATATCTTTGTAAATAGCCCATGCAGTCTCATTCATCTGTTTAGATGAGAATCTGAATCCATCTACTAATGCATTAAATCTACCTGTATCCCTAGCCTGTTCAGCTACACCCATAATAGCGTCTCTAGAAGTACTACCTACCATCAAACCTTTAGCTCTCATAGCTTCAGATAGAATAGGCGCATTATCTCCTGATGATATACCAGTTTTATTGGCAGCTACATCAGCCATATTACGGGCTACATTACCCGGAGGTATAGATTGCCTAGCATTACCAGCTTCGTCCAATATAGGCGTTATATCAGGGTCAAATTCAGTAGGATCTGCTCCAGCAGCTTGTTTAGCTTCGGCAGCTGTAGTACGCTCAGATGCGAAACCATTGTCTAATTGATCTAATGCAGCATCAAGATCATCTACATTATCTAATTCTGATATTAACCTCATTCTTTCATCAATTAATGAGGCTTGCATTTTACTAGATATATTCTCACTACCTAAAGCTAACTGAGTATCAATCTCTTGGATTTTAAGTAGTTTATCAATATCAGCTGACTCAACAACTGCTTGCTGTTTATACCTAGCAGCTGTTTCATCTAATGGCTCGTGCCATTGCATTGTTTTCTTACCACCTTTAAGCTGTATAAAAGATCCTAATACAGTACCCATTATACTAAGCCCAGCAGTATCAAACATATTCTTATACTTCCTAACTCTAGGACTATCACTATCTAAAGTTTTAGCCCAATCAGGAATAGGCAGCATACCTTTAGGACCGAATACACCGGGGAAGAAATCATTTAATGCTCTTAATGCATTATCATCTTCCCCGACATCACTAAGACCAATGACTGCAGCTTCTTGAGCACTGAATGCTCCCATAGCTACTAGTCTCTTTTGGTACTTAGGCATATCAGCTGGTAGTTTTCCTAACTGTTCTTGTACTTTACCTCCACTTAATATAGAGGGTACAACAATAGACAACATCTTTCTAGCACCTTGCATCATGCCAGTTTTAGATTTAGTCTTTTTATCATACCAGTTATCTAAAGCCCCCATTCCGGGTAGAACTCCAAGATAATCCATCCACCAGTCAGTAGTAGCACCTGCACTTAGATCAGTTAAATTCCTTAAAGTATCATTAAATCCTTGTGCAGAGTAGTTATTATACTTTTCTTTTCTTTGATCTTTTAATTGCTCATACTGGTTAGGAGTCATACCATAGTATTTCAGATACCATTGTTCTTTAGCTAATTCTCTTTGTTGAGTTAAAGCTTCATCCTTTTCCCAGATAGAACCAGTTGTTATTAAGGATAGTCGTGGGTTTGGTGATTTACCAATATCTTTCCAGTTATTGTACTCAACCCACATTTGCTCTTCATTAGCTTTGTTAGAAAGATCTACATTACTAGTAGTACCATCACCTCCTTGACCCGGAAATTTTCCAGCTGGAGGTGTGGGGGTAGATTCTTGTTGTACATTAGTGTCTCCGCTGAATGTAGTATCAGCTTGATCTGTAGCAGATAGTGGTTGTAGTTGAGCTAATAGAGTACCATCCTCTTTGTCTTCTCTTTCATCTAAGAGATTATCATTTGTTATTGCCATTATTGAGGAGTTATTTTATACAATGGAGTCAAATTCCGCCAATATTCCCATAGGGTACCAAAGGAATTGCTTCTGATTTGCTTTTCTTCGTTTACTTTTATCGCTTCTTGTGATTTCTGTGTAGTATCTATAATACCTTCATCAGCCATTTTACAAACAGCACCAACTGTACATTTATTAGCTTCACTCATGTTACTAGTATCTACTTTCAAGACTACTGATTTCTCATAGTTATCTGAAGCAAAATCTAGAGCATCTGGAGGTATTTGTTTATCAATACCTACACCTTTAAAGTATTCATTCCAGATTTGTCTTTTAGTGTATTTAGTACCATCTTTACTTTTTGGTTGATTATTATAAATAAAATCTATTGTAGCATTCTGTGGTACTGGTCTGCCTTCATTGATGTTGCGTACAGCTATATCAGCATCGTTAATAGAAACTAGACGTACTCTTTTGGGATTCTCTTTAGTACCAATGTCTATCATTCCATCATTGAAAACATTATTCATTAAATTATCATATGCAACAACACCTCCTTTAAGTTTTGCTTCTACTTGTTCTGTAGTAGCTACAACTTCTGTTCCGGGTTCATCTATTACTGGATCTATATAAAATTCAGTTGAAAGACCAGAGTTACCTCTTCTATAGATACCTTCTTGAGCATCTATTTTTCTTTGTATCTCCTGTCTCATTAAAGATATTTTTTGTGAATCACTGGCATCAGGATTATCTTCAGATATCTGGTCAAATGTAGCTAGAATATCTTGTTTGATATATTCAGTTACTGTACTAAAATGATCTCCACTTAAAGCTCCCGGTTTCTTAGATTCTTTACCAAGAATATCTCTTAAAATACCTTGTGCTTTTGAAGTTAATTTAGCACCAATATAACCTTTTCTTTCTAATATCTTCAGCTGTTCCAGCTTACCTCTCCATCGTTCTTGTACTTCAGGAGGTAGATAGGTAAGATGTTCTTCTAAGTTTTTTAAGTCACCAGATTTAAACTTTTGCTCTAAGTCTTCAGTAACAAGAACGCTATTTAGATTGCTGTCATTATATCGTTCAAAGTTACTTAAGAACTTTATAGTTTCCTTATTACCTTCATTAGCTGCTTTTAATTGTGTAACTACACTTTCATTTGATAGATCTATTTTACCATCTATAGCATCTTCTTTTATCTGTTGTAAAGCATTGAAATCCTTATTAACTTTATCAGCATCAAATTCAGCTTTCTGTTGAGTTTCATACTCACGCCACCACTTATCGAAGTCATCAGCCATAGAGGGATGTTTTCCAATCCATGTATCTTTAGTCAGATACGTCATACTATTACCATCCTCTAAATGTTCTTTAGTAGCTCCGGGTATAGCTTGCATGATTGTATGACGTTTAGCTTGTTCTTTAGATTTGAATTTACCTGATTTGATTAATCTTTCAAATAAAGAAGCAGCATCATGATGAATATTTCCTCCTGAAGGTTCTACGACAGCACCGTTTTCAGTCATTCTGTATCTACCACCTTCATGAGCAATCATTAGATTTATCTCATTATTGTATTCTATAGCAGAATCACCTTTCATTATTGTTAAGCCGCCTTTTCCTTTTATCTTACCTTTCTCATGCTTTACACCTTCAGTAGCTATCTCTACTTTACCAATGAAATCTGATGTATTTGACCATAGTTCTTCTGCTCTTACTGTATCAGCATTAGCCTTTGCTACACCAGTTAGTTTTTTTATCTCATCAACTTGTTTCTCTTGAATACCTTCTATTAATACTCTACCAGCTTTAGATGAAGGATCAATATCATAAGCCCTCATTAATTCTCTAGCTCTTAAATAGTAGAATTGTTTAACAGTTTCTGCATTCCAAGCTATAGGCGGCTTATCATTTCCATCCTCATCTTTACCCGGATTATTAGCTAGACTTCTTAAGTTGATATGCTCCTGATCCCAATTAGCTAATTCTCTATTAATTAGGGCTAACTTAGTTTTGTGATTCATTCTGAATCCTAAGTCAACTATATGGCCTAAGTAATCGTTTACTTGATCTTTAGTAGCCTTTGGATCTCTAAGTATTTCATATGCTTCTTTTAGTTGTTCGTTAGAAGATATGTTATTTAAAATAGAATTATTAGCTTCAAATTTTTGAAACTTAGGATCTGCATATATTTTATCTAATTGACGGTTAGATTGAGCTGTAGTGGCTACATCATATATACCGTGTGCAGCCTTTATATATTGGTCAGCATAAGTTTCAGAGAAGTTCTTCCAGAACTTAGCCTTCTTCTCGTACTCCTTTGCTTCACCCATCAATCTATCATACTCAGTCTTACCTCTAAACTCAGTATTCTCTATAGCGAGGTTGTCTCGTTTGTTATAGAAGTTTTGTAACTCAGCATTATGCTGGATTTCTCTAGAAGCAGCACCTCTCATTTCTTGGAGGTTGCCTCTAGCCATTTCTTTTTCTTCTTGTGCTTGTTCTTTTAAGCCTCTAATCTGGCGTTCTTGTTGAATTTGAAATGCCCGTAGGCCAAGATCGCCAAAATTAGCTGCTTTAAAACGACCCCCTTGGGAGTGTCTTTTATATGCCATAATTACGATTTAAACATGTTATAGGCATTAAGCCCTGAATTTAATATACTTGGGATTCCTGATCCCCACACAGCACTCTTAGCTGCACCTACATCTACTGTAGCTCCTTTAACTGGTGGTGGTCCGAAGTGGAAGTCTTGTAATGGTTCTGGGTCTTGATAGATAGTTCTAGGAGTTAAGATAGGTTGAATAGGCATTGGTAATTCACCGGGATCTGCCATCTTCTCAGCCCATGCTGATAGATCAGCAGAGAACTTATCATTTTGTATTTCTTTTAACGCTGCCATATGATTTGCACCAGCACTGTTTAACCCTTCGTTTAACATAGCAATCTGATAACCAAAGTTAGCAGCAATAGATTGATGTGTTTTACCGACTGATACACCAGCTTGACCTAGTGCTCTTATCTTACCTTCTTCTTGCAAATGCTTTATACGCTGTTCTTGTGCGTCAAAAGCAGCTTCTGAATGTATTTCGTCTAACTTTCTATCTTCATTTTCTCTTGCTATTGCAGCTGATCTTTCATTATACCCCATTTTCATGGCATATAATTTATTAGACTTTTCAAACTGAGCATCAAGTGAATCTTGTTCTCTATTTCTAATCATCAACTGACGAGCATAATTCTGAGCATTTATCGCATCACGATAATCTGCTGCATTTTTCTCATTCTGTCTTTTAAGTGCAGTAGTTTCAACTCTATAGGCATGTTCAGCTCTAAGCTGATCACCCTTCATTTCATAAGCTTTTAGGTTATACTCATGCTGTCTTTCAACTGCTTCATTCTGTTTCTGAGCTTGCTTACCAGCAGCTTTAGCTTCTTGTTTTTTACCCCAAAGACCAACAACAGCACTACCTATTCCAAATGCTAATCCTAATCCCATATTTAAAACCTCTTATAAAATCTCGGTGAATAATTTCCTTCCCACATCATTGAATTTAAAGACACAGGGAATGGTGAATCATTAAATATCCTTAATTGGAAGTTATCTGATTTTTGATGTATCGGTATAGTAAATACTGATTGTTCACTTAATGCTATATCATTAGCTAAGTAAGCGTCAGCCATCTGTGTAGGATTAAGGTTATACCATTCATCTAAATATATAACTATATCATCTGCACTGTATACAAGTATATTACTACTACCAGATACAGGTGCTGTGTTAAATATAATATACTGTTTAACTATATTATAAGTACTAGAATCTTGTAAAGTCCATATATCATTACCATCACTATCTACACCTGTTTTAAATTTCACTCTAAGTTTAGTGAGATCATTAGGTGTATAAGTTAAATCAAATGTAGTTTCAGTTCCATCTCCACTTAAAGTCTTAAGTTCAGTAGAAGCTGAAGTAAGAGTAATCTTAGGTAATGTTCCTGTAGAATCTACAGTATAAGCATTACTTACTACATTGTTTATTTTAACTTTTACTTGCTCATCATCAATATATTTCAAATCAGATTGATCCCATTGATATACAGTAGTAGTTCCGTCAGCTGTATATTCTCTTTTACCTTGTCTAGTACCTGTAGATTTAAGTTTAAAACCCATAACACCAGATAACCCTACAGCAAATTTCATTCTAGCTATAGTTAGGCTAGCAGTATAATCTGTTAGTTTCTGTTGTTGATCAGTTCTGACATATGTCTTAGGTAATATGACATCTAAATCATATTTCCATCCAACTATAACATCATCTTCTACACTTGTTAAATCCTTCCACTCTACTTTAAAATATGGATCACTTCCGTCATCTGTAATTACAGTTGGTGTTGTAGTAAATCCAGATTCAATGAATTGTCCTGTAGCTGTTGTACCTTTAATAATTATAACAGGAGTTAATCCCGGTACATTATTCCAAGGTATATAACATTTAGAGAATTTATTAGTAGCATCATAATCTACTTTATTATTACCGGCTGCATTACTAGCTGAAGCATATAAATCCATACAAGGATTAATTCTACTACCATCATTATTAACAATAATAGCGTCAGATGGACTCTGACTTAAACTAGCTACACTTAATGTAAACTGACCACCTTGTTTAGTAACAGCAAACATATCGTCTGAGTCAACAGCTATACCTTGTACATTACCCATTAACTGCCAATTAAACCATGCTTCTAATAGGTTATTTTTACCATCATTGTATGTCCGATAGAAATAAACTTTATTATCCGTCTGACTAGACATAGCTAAGAATTGGTTCTGTGGACTCGCAATAAACGTATCTATTGTAGAAGGAACCCACTCATTTACAACTCTTCCTATATCCAATACTTGAGGGTTTTCGTCTTGACCACGTGTGACCATTCCGAATATCCTAGTATAAGCTGGAGTCTTACTTATGAAATTAATATTAGTACCCATATCAATAGGATCTACATCTGTATCCATCTCATAATTAGATATGGTTCTGATCGTAGTAGTTGATGGTGTTAGAATTCCGTTACCAGACCCCATAAGAAACTGTTGATTCTTACTAAATAGGACTAAACCCTGTGTAGTAGGAATTACACCATGGAGTGCTGCTGGTCGAATTGATGAACAACTTAAATCTACTGGATCTGAATCAGTCTGTGTCTGAGCAGAAATAGCATAGAAATTATAGAAATCCTGTGTCTGACTTAAAGCTACATTATCTCTAGATAATAGGCCAAGTCTACTGTTATGGAAAAATGATTGTTGTATTTTAGCCCCAACAAAACTGGGTTGTGGATTAGTTATATTATCACCAACTTTCCTAGCTGTCCAAGCTATTTTCCTGAACTGGAAAGTATTAGTAGCTGTGTTAACTAATTCATGCGGCATAGTTGTATCAGTTAATCCTGTAGATACGGTTGGGTCTACTGTTTCAGCCCAATAACCTCTACCAGAAGTTCCATCTTCTGCTACAAATTTAGCCCAATATGTATCGTAAAGTGAATCAGTATTAACAACTTTAACTGTTCTATTATGTACAGAATTAAAAGGTAGTTGAGATGCATTATCAACTATATCCTGAACTACATATAGTCTATCATTACCTACTCCACCAGAAGCAGTAATTTTAAATTCAGTATTACCACTATTTCTAACTAAGTGTAAAGCATCATCATATTTAGTAACTACTAAGTTTGATATATTCAAACCGTCTATCCTAGATTTTAATTCAGTTAGTAATTCGTCATATGTAGCTGTAGCAGGGGAATCATACTCTGATATAGTACCTGCATTACTGCCATCTATATCTGTAATCTTAACATTATACTTACCTACTGGAGGTCCGCTTAATACTAATGCAGCATAAGCCTTTGTCTTATAAGTAGGAGCATCTAGTTCTTTAACTGTATATAAGTTATTAGTTATAATAGATGTATCTTGTACAGTTAGTACATCATAATTAGGACGTGTTCCTAATAAATGTGATTGTGCTCCTGAACCATAAGTAATAGTACATGCTACACCAGTAGTAGCATTCCATATATCTATATCACCTAAAGTTATAGTACCAACTACATTAGCTCCAGTACCAGCAGCAGATGCTGTTATAGTAATAGTATCGTTTGTAGCATATCCTGTACCAGCATCATTAATTGTAATACCAGTTACAACTCCTCCAGAAGCTGTAAGATTAACAGTTGTACTATCTTTATCCCCTGATCCGCTTGTAGCATTAACAGCTACTCCTACTTTATCAGTAGCTCCACTAGTTCCATTATTAGTTACTGCTATCAAAGCTGGTTTAATACATCCTATATATTTTTCATCATTATCTCTGTGTATATAAAACCACTTACAATTATCATAAGTAGTTCCCGTACCTAAATTAGCTATCCATTTAAACCCCGGTCTTTTAGTAAGACCAAAGGTAGGATCAGGATAACCATTTAAGCATTCTCTTACTTGATTTGGTAACTTCTTATCATCGGATTGTTTAGAGACTCCCCCTAAGTAGTTACTCACTCGTTGAGTAATAGCTGCCATTATCTTTTAAGTGCATGGAATGGTTGATAGCCTTGATAGTAATTCGTTTGACCTTGGGGATGACCAAAGAATGTATACTGACCTTGTTGTGTTTCATACTCTAAAGCTAGTGCTCTTAAGTATGCTTCTTGTTGTTGGAGCATTTGGTATTGACCAGAGTCTCCTACTATTCTTTGTGATACTAGAGTAGCAGCTCTAGCTGTTATAAAGTCTTGTATTGGTTGAGGTATATCAACCCAATCATATTCTTTAATAACATCACACTCTATAGTATCTTCTGTCCATTCATCTGTATGATGCGCTTTGTCATATAATCTACCATTTCTGCGAACAGCATCATATTCCATATTAGCTGCATTTTCTGTCAGCTTTATTTGGATTATATTGTTTGGTATATTTATATACTTACTAGCATCAGGTTTGAATTCAACGTGGTTCTCCTTATTGAAAGTCCAGCCTTCAGCTTGAACCTCTCTGTTCACCTGTAGCAACGTATCGTATACAATCGCAACGTCTGGGTTGGTAGTGTCCAACGTGGTTACAGGAGCCTGACCACATGACGACAGGATTTGATTTATAGCGGGTAATTCTTTTGTAGCGTTAGTGGTAGGAAAAGGCATGATTATAATTTGTAAATAAAAAAGGGAGCCGAAGCCCCCTTATATGTGCATAGATAATATATGTAAATATTAACCGTTTGCTGGATATGTTGCACCGAATGCAGCGTTGCCAGTTGAACCTGCGTCTGCACCTGCTAGTAATTCAACACAAGCAGCTGGGTTGAGGAAATCCGCACCCATTGCTAAACGTCCAAGAATCACGTCACCTTGGTAGACCACACTAACATCTCCACTAGTAACTTGTACTTGAGGACCGATAGCTTCGACTACACCTGCAGCTTCTTTCTGGAAGATAAGTCCGCAAGAGTTAGCAAAGTCAGAATGATTACCGTAGTTATTGTTAACACCAGTTACAGAAGCACGAGCGTCTTCTAGACCGCCCCACTTAGCTGCGTCGGTTTGACCAATGAAGTCACCGACATTTCCGGGTGATGTAACACCGGGGTTTGCAGCTCCAGCAGAACCATAGATAGTACCATAGTTACCGAAGAATGGGATATTCATTGATTTGTAGATCTTGATACCTGCAATCTCAATGATTCCATTTCCTTTCTGTAAGGAGTCTCCCTGCTCGTCACGGTTAACTAGACCACTAGAACCTACAGCTTGGATAAGCTCATAGTACTGGCGAGGGTTTAATACACCCACTCTACCTTCAGTACTGATTCCTTTTTCGTCTAGTGCAGCAGCAGCGTCATAGAAGCCGTTGATTAAACACTCAGAGTCATAAGCTGCAGTACCGTTAGTAACACCAGATCTAGTAAGTCTGATCTGTGTTCCACCGGGTTCTACAAAGTCTGTCTTAGAGATAGGTGATGCTTGTCTTGCTCCCTTTGCGATTGCACGGAAGATAAGTCTGTCATACTTCTCAGCAAGAGCGTATCCAATCTTCTTGGAAATCTCTCCTCTCAACTCATAATGAGCAAGTGTCTCGTCTAGCTCGTATACGAAGGCTGAACTAATGAGTAGATCGTCAATAGTTATAGTCTTCTCAGCTACTGGAGGTGCTCCATCTGAGTTACCGAGGATAGGCTTACCTGGAGTATGGTACTCAGCGGTTGTCCTACCTGTGTAGATGAACTGTAAACTCTTACCATTTTTAAGAGTTCTCTTCATTACAAGATTCCGAGCAATAGCATTGTTCTGGAATCCTTTAAACATCTCTCCTGAAAACAGTTTGAGATATAAAGCTCTGGCATCATTAGCAGAGTTCAGTTGACCCGGACGGGTTAACGAAGTGGCTGTACCAGAGGCATTTTGATGTGCCATTATTTTATGTTATTTTAAAAATAGATATTTACTTTCTTCAGCTGAAATTTTTTGATCATTTTGTTGTGGTCTATCCCACCGTCTAGACGGCTAATGGGTATCTGTCGTAACAGGCCAGAAGCCAATTAGAATGAGGTCCGACATTGAGGTGTCTCATTCCTGTGGTAGTTCAAGTGCATTGTTTCTACCATAATAAAAAAGGATAGCAGCCCGAAGACTACTATCCATAATTCATTGAATCTCTTCATAAAGTAGATAGAGCTTCTTCTAAAGAGATATCCTCATCAAATTTTTCGGGAGTTTTTTCATGCTCCTCTGGTTTGTTGTGATGAGTTTGTGGAGTAAAGGACGTAATAAACGCCCTATCTCCATCGGCTTGATGTGACATTAGCGAGTGATTGCTTTGGTGTACTTGTTGCCACGATACACGTAGGTTACTTTGATTGTCATTGTAATCTATTGTACCTAGCCCCCGTTCCATGGCTAGCTGTCATGCGTCCAATAAAGGATGAACGGACGTTTGTTTATTTTTTAGGGGGTCTTCCTTTTTTAGTACCGTATGTACCTTTTCCTCTAGGCATTTTGGATCACCTCCTTTGCTGCAAGATCTAGTGGGAAATTGTGAGCATTACGCTCGTGCATTACTTCCATGCCAAGGTTAGCACGGTTTAATACATCTGCCCAAGTAGGGACAACCCTACCACCTGTGGCTAACACGGATTGGTTGAAGTTGAATCCGTTGAGATTAAAAGCCATAGTGGAGATTCCCATACTGGTAAGCCATATGCAAACGACGGGCCAAGTAGCAAGGAAAAAATGTAAGCTACGACTATTGTTAAAGCTGGCATATTGGAAGATAAGTCGTCCAAAGTAGCCATGAGCCGCAACAATGTTATACGTCTCCTCCTCTTGACCGAATTTGTATCCATAGTTCTGTGAGGTAAGCCCAGTTGTTTCACGAATGAGCGAAGATGTAACGAGACTTCCATGCATAGCAGCGAATAAAGCTCCACCGAATACCCCTGCAACACCGAGCATATGGAACGGATGCATAAGGATATTGTGCTCTGCTTGGAAGACAAACATAAAATTGAAAGTCCCTGCAATACCAAGAGGCATACCATCACTGAAACTCCCCTGACCGAATGGGTACACGAGGAAGACAGAGAAGGCTGCAGCAACTGGTGCAGAATAAGCGACAC
>VTLG01008104.1_pt1 | contig 17359 bp, 31 predicted proteins | sample 4694571 | NCBI WGS metagenome assembly VTLG01 (sample SAMN12604809, study PRJNA352737) | marine metagenome | biome: ENVO:00000447; feature: ENVO:00000209|ENVO:00000569|ENVO:01000036; material: ENVO:00002151; isolation source: viral sequences binned using virsorter ...
GTAGTCCAACCACTTGAACTACTAAAATCACCATTTGTAATTAACTCTGCTCCAAGAACAGGCTCATTTACATCTATGATGGCAGGGTAAGTGTCACTTAGGTCTGATTGGAGGACTTCTTTTACATCAAAGCTATTTAATACAAGCTTATTTCCTGTAGATACATCTGCTTCAAATATTCTAAAATATGAACTTGCACCATCACATAATCCATATATAGTGTTTACGCCTGTAGTTAATGGATTTTTAAGAAACACATTAGCACTACAACTACCACCTACATTATCTATGTAATAACTTCCTGTTGTTGTGCTATCTATATCTAATGTTATTTTTAAGAATTTTTGAGGTATTCCAGAACCACCTGCAAAATTACCTGATGAAAATTGAGCAACATATCCTGCGGGAGTATCGTCATCCATAGTAAATACCATTTGGTCATTAGAAAATGATTTTGTTACATCAGCAGGAACTGACCAATCATTAGATGTAACTCCAGAAAATGTAGTATTACTTGCACTTGTTATTTCTGAACCACCCAACTCTTCTGAACTACTCTCAAATGCACCTAAATCATAACCTGCAACCATTTGCTGTACTATGTCATCAGATGCACCATTTGTGATTGTACCATCGTTTGAGTTAGAACTTGAATCTGCTATAGTAGGATAAGATGCAGATGTGTCATCGCCCATTCTCCAATATCCAACAAGTCCACTAAGTGAAGATTCATCATAAGTAATTCCTTGCTGATAGATAGCGTAAACTTCTTCTGCTGATTTGGCTACATTGTAAAGAGATACTGAACTGATAGAGCCTTGAAAATCGTAACTCGCAGATCCCGAATCACCCCCAATTTTAGCTATACCTGTATTTGTTACATCTCCTACACTTCCATCATCTTCACTTGATACTCCAACTTGAACTCCGTCTATATAATGAGTAGCTTTGTTTGTTGTTGAGTTCCAACTAACAGCATAATGATACCAAATTCCATAAGACAATGTTTGGTTAGCATAACTATAATAATCATTCCCACTAGCATCCTTAATATAAAAAATAATTTTTTCGGAATTGTGCCAACCTACATAATATCCTATGTCGCTATGTATTTTACTAAATATATATTCATTAGCACTTGTATCTGTTGCATTTAGCCATACTGATATAGTAGCATCAGATGTTCCAATATTCATGCTATCGCTATTAGCAATTTCTATATAATCATCACTACCATCAAAATCCACCACAGAAAAGCGATTATCACGCATTGGGGTAAACCTTGATTTTGCAAACTGCTTTATGGTTTGAGCATCGAGTGCTGTTTTGTAAATAGATGTATTTGCTATTTTACCTGCAAATTCTTGGTCTGGAACATGGTCTGCACCAATTCTAAACCAATCCATATCAGATAAATCTAATGCTGATGCAGTACCACCACTTAAAGCTAAACTTTCACCATCAAGATAAATAGCAGAGTTAGCTGTTGTTGTATTGCCACCTTTGTATGTGATAGCTAAGTGTTGCCATTTGTTTGCCTCAATAACATTTCCATTATGATACACATCTGTACTCCAAAATGCAAAATATGGTTTTTGACTTGATAAATATAAAGCAACTCTTTTTCCTGCAATAGAACTTGATGTATCACTACCGAACCCTGTTATTACTTTAGCTGTATCTACTGTTGATGGATTTATCCATGCAGTAATTGTTAGAGGATCATCCCCACTAAAACCCAACCCACTACCATCACCACAATTCACATAATCATTACTTCCATCAAAATCAGTAGAGTAGTCTGACCTGGCGATTGAGGTATCTTCTTCTGGTAGAATTTTATCCCCTGCTCTGAGCCATAACTTCAAGTTGCTCGTTCGGTCTGTATCATAAGAAGTTGCTTTGGAAAGATTTAAAGGCTTAGAGGCTAGTTTGGTTATATCATTGGCTGAGAGGGCAACATTCCAAAATGCAAACTCATCAACTTTTCCATCCCACTTATAACCACCACCTGCCGATGTATCTCCACCGATTCGTAAATTTCCAACAGGTGTAGTTGAAACGCTACTATGTGAGGCAGTAGCAAAAGAAGAACCATTTAAATATAATGTTAGAGTTGAACCATCATAAGTATTTGCTAAATGAAACCATGTTCCTGTTGATAACCCATGAGCAGAGGTAGTGAGATTCTGATCTTTTAATTTAACATGAAAATCATTATCCCAAGTATAAATCCCAAGTCTCTCTGATGAACCTGTACCCCATTCCCACATATTGGTATTTTCAAGTACATCAGCATTAAACCAACCACTAAAAGTAAACGCTGTTAATGTTCCACTTATAGGAACATCCAAATAATCATTAGAACCATCAAAATTGAAAGAGTATTTGTTGGGAAAGCCGAGAACCTTCCCTTTGCTTAATAAGTTGCCTAGTCCTAGCATTTAACCAACGTAGGCTACGACTTTACCAGATGCTAATTTAAAGCCTGTATATCTGCCATATAGTATTGATCCTGCAGGGAAAGTAACTGAATCTATTGCCGCACCACCATCAGAATCTATAAGTGTACCTGTTCCTGTATCGTCTGGATATAGTTGTTCTGTTTCTGCTATAAGTCCACCAGAACCCGAATCAAATACACTATCTTCTACAAATTGTATTGCTACAAATACACCTGTACCTGCTCCACAAGTTACTGCTGTTGTGCCTGTGACTAAGATAGCACCTGCTTGTCCTAAAGAGAGGTTATTAGCCTCATTGACTGCATATTGTCTTAAACTCATCTTGTTCTCCTATTCGTATGCCTTACCGAGCGTGATAACTCTCATGGGCATATCGGTTATTTATTTTTTCTTTTTAGCTTTTGGTTTCTTTTCAAGTTTGTTTCCATCCTGGTCGCACTCTTCATATCTGTCTTTTAAAGACTTTTCATCATGTGCTTTTGGATCATACTTGATAATACTTCCATTTGGCTTTTTGTAATATGACATAAAATTTTCCTTAGTTAATGTGGGGGCAAAAATCTGCCCCCAACATTATGTTAGAACGATTAAGAAACGTCTGTTAAGATGTAAACACCAAAGGCATCTTTGATCTCAACCTCGCCCCAGAAACCTGTGGCAACGTATTCAGTTGATCTGAATGATGCGTTTCTTTCTGTTTCAATACGAAACAGTCCTTCTGGTCCAACTGCCAAACCGATTGCTCCCTTAGAGAAAGCAAAGTTTGCGGCATCACCACCAGAACCGACATCTTCATTGATCTGGTCTGACCAATAGCAGTCAAATCCTGCGATTGATCCAACCCAACCTGCCGCCATAGCCTCTTCACCTTTTGCACCCATTAGGCTCATTGGTTTAGAGTTACTACCTGTAACTGCGGCATCATGTAGAAGGCTAATCAAACCCTTTGGCCCCCACACAGCCTTTGGTGACATCACCAGGTTGTATGGAAATGGGGCTGATGCGGCTCTGAGCAATCTCATTGATCCGAAGATATGAGATAGTGCTAATTGAGTACCTGCACTTGATTGAGTTTGGCTAAAGCCTGTACCAAGTGCTGTAAGATCAGCATCCAACTTAGCGGCAACTGCATTTCCGAGTATGTTACCTACGTTACCTGTCAAATCCTCAGCATTACCCATTACTGCAAGATCAGTAACATCTGCTCTGATTACATGCTCAGAAACAGTTGCACTTCTAGCGGCAGTTGTGATAGATGTTACTGAACTATAGTCTGATCCATCTGTAGCCGCACCAACTGAACTTGATGCAATTTTAGTATAGTCTGGAAATTGAACTGTTATTGCACCCTTCACAGATTGCTTTGCTGTGACTAAAGGATACATGACGTTTGCATGATTAAAGGCTATTACGGCATCACCGATGATCTTGCCTAGACCACCTGCCGCAACCCCTGTATCTGTTTCAGCCATTATTTATGACTCCTTATGTTTCCAAGCCTTTCTTAGAGTACCTTCACCCCATCCACCAAAATACTTTTTCGTGGTTCGAGGTTTACCCTTACCAAGATTGGTTGCTCGTTCTTCATAAATATCAATCACATCATTATATCTGACCTTATTACCTTTATAGGTGCATTCAACATCAGCACCTCCATCAACTACCTCAGTAGTGATGTCATTATTCGGATCAAGATATTCCTGGAGTTTATTGCTCACTTGTGTATGCTATCTTAATATTCCCAGAAGTCTGAGGGTTGTTAGCTTTCTCATATCCTTTCGGATCAGTAGATGCCCACTCCTCCATCGAACTATATCCCATCTTAGTACCAGGAATAGAATTATCTACCTGCTTTGGCTTGGGATTAGTAATAACTTTATCAACATGAACTTCTAGCTTGTCTAGCGAGAGTCCATCGTAAATTGCACGATCATCTTCTGGCAACTTGGATAATAACGAATCCCTTCGACTTGTCTGATATTCATCAAACGCAGTTGCCTTCTTTTCAGCTACCTCAAGTTTCTGAGTCATATCTGACATGATCTTGTCATACTCCCCTTTATCTTCCATCTGCTTGAGTTTGGTAGCCTCAGAATCTGCTTTCATCTGTTTATTAATAGAATCTAGCTGAGACTTGAGTTCATTTTTTTCGGCAACCAATTCATTAAATCGTGCATAAGGAACTGAATTGACGATCTGCTTTTCTTCACTAGCAGGAGTGGTGTCCTCTTTTACGTCTTGGACTTCTTTGACTGTTTCGTTTTCCATTTTAACCTCTTGATTGAGTTAGTAAGATCATTTGCCTATCTTAAAGTTGATTGGCTTTGCAGTTTCTTTGTCTGCATTTCTCTTAATTCTTTTGTTTGCTTGTACCTCGATCAGCCTTAATGAGCCTTTAGATAATGGTCTGGCAGTTGTAGTGACTGCCCTACCCATCTCTTCATTGTGCTGTACCTTCTGAGCATCTACACCGCTCCACCCTATGATCACACTATCCTTGCTATATCCTCTGGTCTGTAGGTTTCTCATCATATCCCCTGTTAATGTGAGATTGACCTTACTACCACTACCACTACCTCTTCTGATCTTTGGCTTACGTTCTGCATATCCATCACTATATGCTTTAAATTTTCTATTATGCACATCCTTACTATTGACCTGTGTCTGCACTCTGATCTCATCACATATCTCATCCCCTAGATGTTTCCAGAACATAGAATCAAACTCTGGTATCTTTGCTAGATTACCCAACCGCCTCACCTCTTGCTGTCACAGGTCTAAAATTCTTTTTACTTCCGATAAAATCTTTTGCTTTGGATGGGTTGATAAGTTTAGATGAGTTGGAAGTTTCTCTTGCCCATCTATGCCTACAATTAAACCCACCACCATCACTAAATGCTCCAGGATAAGATGAGTCTATCTGCTCCCTTGTTAATGCTCCTGCACTAGCCATCTCTAAACAAACATCTCTGGTCTTATCATCTATTACACCTAGATACACATATTTAGCATTCTTAGGATCAAACTCTGCCATCTGAACTGTTACATTTCTTTCAAATGTATTGAGTGCTGTATTGGCTAGGGTTTGTGCTTGATCTGCTCTTAGAACACCACCTGCACCCTTTAAAATGCCTTCAGCAATTTGTTTCTCAGTAGCATTAGCTAATATTCCCCTTGCCACCTCTTTCTTAATGGTTTCCCCCATGATCCCTGCTTGTTTCATAAAGGCAGTTCTATCTATTTGTACTAAAGCATTTAGAGCCTCACCTGTTACTGCACCTGTCATTTCCATCCCTTTAAGAACCGACTGATACTCTAACATCAGACCATCTATATCTGCCTGTAGATTGAGTTTGTTTAGAATAATATCTTCCATATCTAATGACTGCAACACTAAGAGTATTTCATCCTTACTTAATCCCTGCCCTTTAAGATCAAAGACCTGTGCAACGAGTTCCCTCTGGACTCTTTCGATTGCTTTGGCAAATTGGTCTGGTGCGTTAGCCACTTTGTAGTGCCGCTAGTAATGGGTTAGATGGTTGTTCTGGTTGCTCTTCTTCTTGAAGTTCTCCCATCTTCTTCTCTAGTTCATCTTCCGAAATATCTTCATTGAAATATCTAATTAATTCTTTACGACTAATAAGATTGTTGTCCATCATAAACTGCAATCTATCCTTCTCTTCTGCCCATGTAGTTGGAAATCCTGCCTCTTCAAAATCAACTGCATAAGACTCGGACAAGTTCTTGCCCTGGTGTACTTGTAAGATAGTCCTGTCTATTTCATATCTAGAGTGTTCCCATTCTTTGAATAAAGGAATATCGGACTCCCTTGATTCTAGGTTCTCCATTGATAATATCTTTAATGCCTCACCACTTGGAGGTGTGCCGCCTTCTCCCCATCTGATAGCTAATGAATGGTTCTGACCTACTTGATTGACCATCATTTTAACAGATTCGATCATATCCCTTATTGATCCTGGAGGCGATACATAGTTAAATGATCCACCTTCTGGAAGTACTAAGACTCTTTCAATACCACCCTTTAAGTTGGGTATCTCTGTATCTATCCCTGTGATTACAGGCTGACCAAGTGCATATCTGGTTGCAAGTGCTATTTCAGTCATGGCTATACTTACCTGAAGTGCGGCTCTTGCTACATCCATTGAATCAGATTGAAATTGTATTTTAGAGATCGGTAGGATGTCATAAGGATTGATCATATCAAGATTGTCACCTACAGGTCTTATCTTGCCATTCATTGTAAAGATGAAATGCATCCCTTGCTCACCATCTCTTGATTCAGACCAGAACACAAACTGTCTTTCACCTTTAGCATCTTTGGCTATTTCATAACTGACACCATAGGGATCAGTTTCACCATTGTTTAAATAATACTCTTTAACATGAGGAAGTATGTCGTACTCTAAGCGTTGGTTCTTCTCGTTGTACTTACTTCTCATGTGGCACTTACCTAATAGCCAACCTATTTCACTAAACTCTCTTATCTTAGAATCTAAATGATGAGCCTGTTCTAAGTAATCTTCTGATACTTCTTCTGATCCATTGATCAATCTTACAGGGGGTTGTTTATATAACATCATTCGACTTCTTGCAAAGCGAGGTACTACACGCATTCCAAAGGGAGGTATCTGATTTAATGTTGTGCCTGGAAACCATTGTTCTAAGTGAGTGTCTAAGTTTCTATTGTAATAGAAGTCTAGTGCTGTTTGTTTCTCAGCTACTTCTTTCTTTGCCATTTGATCTTCAGCATTACGAATAGAGGTCATTACTGCCTCTTTGCCTAGATCGGGGAGCATTATCTTATCGTGAAATTCCATTATTTTCTTCTTCTCTTATCAATATGCTTAGTGACAGAAGTCATGTATGGTTTACCTTTTCTGTTTTTCTTCCCCTTGACAATGGTCTTTACTACGACCTGTTGTTTATCAACACCACTAGAGATGATCTCTCTTATAGTCTCTGGTCTTTCAGCCATTATGATACCGCATATTTATTTGCTTTTATATGTTCCTGAATGATCTCCCCTACTTGTTTTTGATCTCTTAATTCTAATTTCTTGCCATACCAATTCAAGAAGATGAACATGGTCACAACCCCTACTACAATGCCCAATAGAAACTCTACCATGATTTACTAGCCATTGTTTTCTTGCGGATAGGAAAGAGGTAATTAATCCCATACCCTAACGCATCAGATAAGTGAGTCTGCTTTACATCTCTTTTATCTATATCCCCAAGCCTCCAGGTGTTCTGCTCTAAGTCCATTACTAGATTAGGACAATTATCTACACTAAAATTCCCAGAGCGTATTAACTTATTAACACTAGCAACTCTATCCCTGACAGCAGGGTTCTTTCTAGGTGCTTTAACTTTAAACCCAAAACTTTGCATGATCTGATGATCACTCTGGGTTGCTGAACTTTTTCTAGAATTACCACTCGCATCACAGTATAAATCACAATTAGGAAAGTCTTTCTTAATCATCTCTGCCATGTCGTAGGTATTTACATTACTCATGCGATACTCTTTGAATACATGAATCCAACCATTACCAAGATATGCCGCTAAAGCCGAGGCATAATCCACATTGTAATCTTGCATAATAATAACAGGGAGGTCTTTAATGTCTGATCTCTTAGTAATATGTTTACTGCGATCAAAGTCTTTATATACTCTGCCTTGAGTTAAATTAACAAACTGACCATGTACATAGGCTTTGATCTCATCATCTGAGTAAGCTGTTAAGAGGTTTTGTTTATATTCATCTGGTAGATGTGTATTCTCTAGAGTTGATCCAATAACAATACCAACATCTATATCAGTACGATTAGACAACTCATAACCCCAATTAAGTTGCTCTGGTGTACCTGTTAAGAATATCTCCATGTGAGATGCCTCTGGGTGTCTTACCCTGGCTATCATTTGATCAAACACTTCTTTCTTTTGTATGAATGGTTCATCTATGCCGCTCCAAGACAAATTGCTACCCTTTAATGAATCTGGCTTATCACCCGATCCCAACCAAATATGTCCATCCCAATTATGGATATGGAACTCACCCTTCATCTGGTTGTAGGTGTAGTCTATTCCTGTGCGATTAAGTATGTCCTTTAATGTTATTACTATTGTTCTCTGTGAAAGTCCATGAGATGGACTCACATACATCCCAGGATGGGGAGCATTGATATAACTCAGATAGATCGAGCGTAATGCTCCGATATAAGTTTTTCCACTCCCATATCCACCTATGAGAACTTTGTAAAATGTTTGTAAATCCCACCATCGTAACTGATGTGGGAGAAAATTCTTTTTTTGTATTCTGAATTGACTCACTCAATGATAAGGGTATCCTTATGAGTGATCTCTTTGGTTTCTTTAGCTTTACCCTCTGCACGATCACTAAGATAATTAACAGCCCCTAAACTGCCATTCATAGCCATACGATATACTTTGCGTATCATTAATTCTTTCTTGGTCTTTTCATCTACTTCTTCATCAAATACTTTATTTATAATATCAGCTAAAGCACCATTCCTACCATTTGGGTTAGGTATATCACCCTTTTTAAACTTCTTACCTTCTTTGTTCCCCTTAACAAATTGACCATTAGACCGCCTTTTAACCGCCTTTTCTTTACTCATATTCCACCAATGCCATTACTAAAGATTTATTCAGTTTATCCATTATGTTCTTCACATTATCTGAGTCTATTTCATAAACATCAAATTCTAATCGCCAATTATGAGTGGTCTTTAGATTCTTGATACCTACTAATTCGACATTGAGTGTGACTCCCTTATCTTCCATATATAAAAAGCTGTAGCTACAACCGATTAGTTATTGTTTCCTGTCTATCGCCCTGTTTATACTATCAATTACTTAAAAACGAGTGAGGCACAACAACAAGCCTCTATAAATAAGGCTCGAACGCATAGTATTTTGGGGTGTTTTAGGGGTGTTTTAGGAGTGGGATTTCTTGTAAACTCTATTATTATTAGAGTTAAAAAATATAAAATAATTTTTAGCTGTCATAGTCTGACCTCTAAATAAGGCTTATTTTGTCATAGTCACTTTCTCTAAAATATTAGTAATTGCGATACAGGCTCTATCCATAGCATCAGCTACAGATTGCCTAGATATTCCAAAATCATGCCCTATCTGAGTGTATGATTCTCTTCCTATGTAGTATTTAGCCATGAATATCTCTATTTGTCTTGATGTTGCGTTCTGTGCGAATAGAATACCTGCTAGTAAGAGATTCATCTTATCTACCTCTAATTCTCTTACTCGCCAACTCTCCTTATGATCACCATCGTATCTGCCGCACAATTCGCATGGTTTTACTTTGTTCATTAATATCCTCTAGTATGTGGTTAGGGATTTTTATTTGCTGTAACATTTTTTACACATTTGATATAATTCAAATTCTTTTCTCGTTTGATATTTGCCACATATATCACAATAAATATTCTTATCCCATCTGGCATAAGTAATATTTTCTCTATACAAATCAGATTTTAAATTATTTTTAAATTTATAATCTATTCTGTCATTAACATCATCAACTAAATCTCTTTTAGGTATCATATCAATTTCATCTTCATTTAATAATTTATTATTATTTGCTGTTGATGTTTTTTTAATAAATAAAAGTGAATATTGGTGTGTTTTTTTATGGTATCTTTTTTTGATTATGAAGTCATAATGAGATTCAGAGTCCATTATTTTATTATAATAATCCTCTAAAGATTCACGATCTGGAAAATGTATGACTGAATTTTTCACAAAGGTTTGCTAGTAGCCAAACGCCAACCCGACTACTAGCATCATATATCAGTCTCTTCTTTCAATAATTATAACACCTTGTTAAAAAAACTGTCAAAAGAGACTATATTGATCCTATTGGATCAATTCTTTTATTTTATCATTAACCTTATTAACTCTTTCTAAGTCCATCATTTTAAAACTACCCTGCTCCGATAGAAGTTTACTCACTTCTTCTAGTAGTTCTTTTATTTCTTGATCCATAGAATCCCCTTATTTGATTATATAAAAAAGTTATTAGAAATATCCATAAGAATATTCCTATCGGTATTAATACCAATGCTGTTGCTAATGCTAATAGGTTGATGATGATCTCATATAGATTTATTATAATCATAAGCCACAAAAACCTTCTTCACACATGAAAAGTTCTAATTGATCACCAAAATCAACTCGGTCAAGAGGTGTGCATGAACGATGTAAATAGATAGGCTCTTTTAATCCTCTATTACTACTATCCCTTATCGCCTTATCAACTTGCACAGCTTGTTCAAATTGTTCTGGTAGTTTTTCTTTTAATTCTTTCCAATTCTTATTGCTGTGGTATGGGCAAAAAACACAACTTGATTTAGGTGGTACAGGAAAATTCTTTTCTTTAAAAAATCTTATACAGTCTGCACGATCCATCCTTTGATCTATTAATGGGTAGTGATAGGTTATTCTTGGTAGCTGTGAAACTTTTGCTCTTTCTATTTCATCCATTGTAATACCTAGCCACATCTCTGTCATTGGCATACGCTGTCTTGGTTTTAATCCATGTAACTCTCTTGTTTTTTTTATGACAGGTTGTATTTTGTATTCACCTGTGCATTGTCTACGTATCATTCCACCATTTTCAGTAAATGCAGGTATTGATGCAAATCTTTTACCTTGAGAATTTTGTTGTGCTAATAAATCTTTATATAAATTTCTTTCGTCTGTCACATGAATAGGAATACCATCATTATACTTTGCCCAATCTGTTAAATATTCTAATATTTGATATGTTTGTGGTAACTCTGCTCCAGGATCAGCAAAAATAGCATGATCTGCCCTATCTATTCTTCCTAAACTACTCATCATGTATAAAGCTGTACTTTGAACACCTAACCCCAATGATATTATTTTCATTTGCACTTCTCACAAGTCTTACGTTCTTTACCTATTGTTGGGAAATCCTCATAATATAAAGTGTTTTTATTGCCACTATAAGCACGACTTCCTTTTTCCCAAACCAACCTGCATTTAGTACAATATTTTAAATATCTAGTTGAATCCCTTGAACAAACTGCTCTAGTAGTTGAAAATGTTTTTTGATTTTGATCAAGGTAGTCCTGGTATAAACTCATGCTTTAAATCCCTCCGCTAGTATTTTGTTTAAGTTTTCTATTTCTTTTTGTTGATCTGTTTGTACAGGTGCAGGTTTAGCAATACCCTTTCTATGCTTATATTCCCATTCCTGGAGAAACTCACCCCCACAGCCGCAGAACAGATCATCAGACCTTAATTCACCATCTACCACCTTATCAGTATCACAGCCATCACAGATATACTTTTTCTTAGTTTGTTGTTTAAGAGGTTCATTGTCCTCTTTTGTGATCTCATCTAAATAACGCTTTTGATTAAGCCATGTTGATAGGTGTGGGATATATTGCTTTTCTTTACCAACCCATGAAGAGATGTGTTTTTCTAGGATGTCTTTAAGTTGATTATGTGATTTATCTTTTAATGCTTGTTTGTATTTAAGAAATGATATGTGTTTGTTTTTCTTAACAGGGTATAGTTTCCAGATTTCATCAAATTCAACACTATAGTTATTCTTATTATTCTTATCCTTATTGTTTAGTGTTCGGTTGTTGTTCACTTGTTGTTCACTTTGTTGTTCACTTATCTGGTAGTCTGACCACTTAACTATTGATATTAAACGACATCGAGGACTTGTTTGCTGTTTAATTTGTTGTTCGATTTCAAAGGTTTTTAAAATTCGTTGTATTTTACTTTCATTGATCTTTAACTCTTTAGAAATATACTTTCTACCTGTTGTTAGTTGACCTGCTTTTAGTGTAATTCGTTTACCATCAAAATCACAATCACGATTTGAATGGGTAGCACTTAATAGTAGCCACATCCAGACAGCTAGGTGATCTGGTGATTTCATCACAACAGGATTATCAAGTGTCTGCCTGTGCAGTTTTATCCAACCATTACTCATCATTCATATATGATTTTAATAGCTTAAAACCATCCTCTTCATATCCTTCATTCCATACTTGCCTTTGAAATCCACCAAAGCGATTAAATTCCAATAAATATATAGGACAATATTGTTCTGCATCTATATTGTCTCCCCACCAAATTATAATCGTGTTTAATTTTTCATCTGTTACTCTGCTGTGATTTTCAACCTCTAATAAAAATATTTCTAAATCATTAGTTTTTTTATCATATTTAATAAAATATCCATCTGGTAAAAATGTTGGACTCTGATATTCTTCCTTAAAACCAAAATCACCCTCATACATTAATTTCGCATATTTAGCCATTTGCTTTTTGAAGTCATAAAACCTAACTAATGGGAATTCCTCATGTATTTTTTTATATGCTTGTATCTGTAATTCATAAGCATTTTTGAATCTTGGATGTTTATCTGGATTTTTAACATTTATAAATTTGTGTAAATCTTCTTCTGGTGTTTTTGATTTAAAATAAGACCAATTTCTTTCTGTTTTACTTTTTGTGTATTTAAAATAATTTCTTTTACTCATCACATTCCTTTATCATTTTCATTACTTTATATGCTACCTGTGGCACTATAGCGTTTCCGAGTCCTTTAATTCTGTCCACCCAATTGGGTATCCCATGACCACTTCTGTAAACCAGGGGTTCGCATAAGTCCCATCTTCCAACGATGTCCTGAGTGCTTCTGTATAATTGCCTCGGTACTGGCTCGAACCCTTGTATCTTTTTTTGGAAGTTGTATTTTTGTCTGAGACTGTTGGGGTAGGCAATGATAAATATTCTTCTTCTTTTATGTGGTAGTCCAACTTGGTAACCTTCCAACATTTGCCATTCACAGTCATACCCGATTCTGGTAAGATCACAGATAACTCGTTCAAGTCCTCTATTAATGATATTTGCCACGTTCTCAATGATTGCGAATTTTGGTCGAACCACCCCAAGCACTCTATACATCTCTGACCATAAACCAGACCTATTACCATCTATGCCCTTTCCATCCGGTTTAGCGACTGAAATATCCTGGCACGGGAAACCGCCTGTGATGAGGTCGATGTTTTTAAAATCTTTTCCATTTAATTTTCGTATATCTTCATATATGGGTACACCTGGAAAGTTTTTATTGAGAACTTTGTGACAGTATTTATCAATCTCGCAGAATCCCACGATCTCATGGTCATTACCCCATACCCATTGACCTGCCAAAGCAAACCCACCAATACCACTAAATAAATCAAGGACTCGCATTTAGACAACATTTTTTAAACTTTATTTCCGACCCACAAAAACATTTTTTATTCCTTCCAAACTTCTTTGAATAAATCCCTTTGGCTTGTCTATCTGAGGTTTTGAAGGGGTTTCTTTTATAGGCTCTGATAAAGCCGCCATATCCACCTGCTTGTTTGATGAGATATGTTTTGCATGATACTTTCGTTGATATTTTCTTTTGTTCCTTCGTTTCACCCATATAGAATGTGGTGTTTTTTTTGTTCTGTGTTTTGCTATCGGCATTATCAATCTCCACTAAAATTCCTATATATTGTTAAATTCTTACCATAAATATTAAGATATTCCTTTTTAATTAGATAGGCAACTTTGCTAGTATCATCACCTTTCCCTGTAAATCGTACAGGATCGAGTTTTTCTCTATGAATCATATCTCTTATCTGCTCTGGTGTGATCCAGATAAATTCTTTTTTATCTAAATGAAAAACCCACCAATCAGCTTTGGTTGTGCTTAGTGCAGATAGTTCCCCATTCATTGAAATCTCTACAACCACATTTCCTGTATATTTTGATTTGAAATCTTTCTTGACCTCTACCGATGTATTTGTTTCGGGAATAAATATATCATAGTCTTTAAAATATCCATCTTTGATATAAGCGTTAGGGTATTTGTTTTTGATGTGATCTAAGACTATTTGCTCTGATTTTTTACCGATAGATAAAGATTGATGAAAACTACTCACCTACTAAACTTTCCATTATTGAATTAAAATCTGCATCTATAAATTTTTGTGGTGTGTTCTTTTTTACTAATAATTTATCATACCACTTCTGACCTCGTTGTTCTATTGCCCATGTTACAAACTCAGCAGGTGTTTCATGTGCTGAAAATTTTGGACTAAACTTATGACACCCTACACATAAGCAGAATCCATTATCTATATCCCACCTGACTGAGTAACACCTTCTTCCATGAAAATGATGAGCATTTAATGGCTTTATTTTTCCGCATACTTCACAACAACCAAACTGCTTGATTCTATCCGACCAAGCAGTATCTAGTTTTTTAATAAGGTCTCGTTTCAAAATGGCAAGTCATCACCATTAGGTTCAGAGTTCTGATCTTTCTGATAATGCTCATATTGCCATTTTTCTAAACCATCAACAGCTACTGCCATCAATTCCTTTGCAACAGATTCTATCTCTTCACCCAAATCAATATCTTTAGGGATTCCCCTAGCTATCACTAGCTTTGTGGCATTGTTAATGCACATTCCCCAAGTAATACCTAGCGTACCACTACTGATTGGAATATTGACCGATTTAGAGCCATTCTGTACGTTATTTACTACCTTTGGAACTGTAGCGGCATCATGTATGACAACATTCCAGACAGTTTTCTTTGTACCTTTTGGATCAGTCCAATCTGTAAGCATAATCTCTACATGATCATCTTTTTTAACACTAGCCTCAGACATCTTTTTATACAATGCCTCAGATGCTTTGAGTGTCACTTTGTTGCCATTAGTAAATGTGAATGGTTTCCCATCATCAAATGTAAATGCAACATATTCTGCTGTACCTTTATAAGTAACATCTAAAAGATAAATCGTTCCTCTATTCTCATAACCAGGCTCAGTACCACATTCAGATAAGTGTGTATTGATCTGGAATAAAAATGGTTTATCTTTGTGTTCTTTTTTTGGTTGAAAAAAAGCCATTATTATCCTCTCCTATTTTGTTAATTAAAGTCTTATTAGTTCGCTAACGATAAACCCCATCCAGAATGAAATTAGGTATGGTGCTATTCGCTGAACCCAATACATAACGTATTCAAATAAATCCATTATGAAGTCCATGATTATCTCCTTTAGTATGTGTGGTTTAAGCAACATCTTTTATGTCTCCTAAAAGTTTTCTGATCTTGCGAGTGACATATTTATTTAATTGGTTTGGTTTGTATATCACTACATCTAAATATGGTTTTCTGTCTTTGTACTTTTTTAATCTTAATTTTATATCACTCACAATCTCTTCCTCGGTGTTACCCATAGCATTTGTAAAAGAAAATCCTTGCTCAGTTTCATATCGTATCTCAGCGTGATATTTAAAATCATGCGGTACATTGTTTAATTCATTATTCACTTTCTGACCTACCATTTTGCCCCTATCCAATGCCAATAACACCACAACGTATGTATTTTATGGGCACACATTAAACAACCACTACTCGTTGTTATTGTGGTTAAGATTAATAAACCTTTTATTATTATTTTTATTACTCGCATTCTTCACACTCCTCTAGTGTTGGTATTTGAATATCTGGTTCTATCTGATGGATCAGTTCATCTAACTCAGAAACATCCACAGAATCGTCTATAACCGCCCTATCTTTGAGTATTTGGCTATATTTCTGTAATATCGTCATAATCATCGAAAACTGATTTTTTGAGCAGGAAATCAGTTTTTTTTGATTGTTCTTTTTTATGAACTCTATCAGACTTTCTGCTGTGCTGATTGATCTCATCATCTAACCTCTCACATTGATTGTAAATTTCATCAAATAATTCATCAATTTGTTGCTTTGTTAGGTCACCTTTTTCACCTGTTGCAACAAACTTAATGACCCCTAATCTTGAATTAACTAAATTGGTGAGGGAGTTGATTGTTATATAATGAGATTCTGCGAGGTAAGCGTAGTCCAAATCAGAATCTCTTTTTTTTAGTCCACAAGAAGAAACATCAACCCCCTCAAGGCTTAGCATTTGGTAGCTACTTTTAGTTTTACCAGAAACTCCAGAGTCTCCGATGACTGCATTTCGGTCATCACTACCTGCTGATTTGAATCTAGAAAGCAAACCCACTAAGCCATTAAAAATCATTTATTACTTACCCCTTTTTAAAAAAGTTTCGATGCTATATTTAATAGAAATAAATTCACCAACCATTAAATCCATATCCGATGTAAAATCAGTAAATTCACTAGGTCTATTTTTAGAAATAAAAGTGTCTAAAAGTTTTAATAATTTATTCCACGCTTTAGTTTTAAAATACACTCTAGGGTTTATTACATTTATATCTTCGGGTTTATTAGCATCAACTATTTCCCAACTAGAAGTATAATTAACACTTAAGATATGTTTAAATAAACTATCTGCTTGAGATTCTCTTATTAATATCATCCTACTTACCCCCTTGTACAAATTCAGTTCCATCGCCTTCAAATTCATGGTTATAAAGTCCAACTTCATCCCAACCATAAAGCACTAAAGCAGTATTTAATTCATTGCCTTGTTCTGCAACTACTAATTCACCCTTAATAAATCCTTTATAGCTATTAACATCAATTTTAGTAAATTTTATTTTCATGTTATCATCCATTTCTGGAGTCACCGAGGGAGATGATAACATTTTCCCAGAATTGGGAGTGGTGTTGCCCTCGGTGATCTCTAAATTATTGTTATTTAATGTTATCATCACCTAGAGTATCGCTATTAGCAAGTTCAGATGCAAGTAAAAAAAATAACCCACAATGTGGCGATAGACAGGATTCGTACATTATGGGTTATGGTATAAAATTAATATGTAATTACTTAACTAAGTTGTTCC
>VTLG01002813.1_pt1 | contig 17356 bp, 16 predicted proteins | sample 4694571 | NCBI WGS metagenome assembly VTLG01 (sample SAMN12604809, study PRJNA352737) | marine metagenome | biome: ENVO:00000447; feature: ENVO:00000209|ENVO:00000569|ENVO:01000036; material: ENVO:00002151; isolation source: viral sequences binned using virsorter ...
GTGCTGCTAACGATGCTGCTGCTAATGGTGGTGGTATTACAATTGAATCTGGTGAAGGTAACAAAACATTCCAATTTGAAGCAACAGGTGACAACTTAGGATCTTCTGAAAACCTAAACGTTGCAACTGGTAAAGTATACAAGATAAACAATGTAGAAACATTGAGTGCAACCACTCTTGGTGCTAACGTTGTAAACTCTGCTCTTACTAATGTTGGAACTCTTACAGCTCTTACAGTTTCTGGAAATACATCTCTTGAGGGTAACGTTGATCTAGGAAATGCAACCAGTGATACTATAAGTGCAACAGGTAGATTTGATACCTCTTTAGTTCCTTCTACTGATGGTGCAAGAGACTTAGGTACATCCACATTAGAGTGGAAAGATTTATTCCTTGATGGTACTGCTCACATTGACACCTTAGATGTTGATGCAAATGCAGGTATAATCGGTGATGCGACAGTTGGGGGCACACTTGGTGTCACTGGCGATGCAACATTATCAGCAGACCTTGATGTTACTGGAACAATTACTGGTAATTCATTCAGTGGATCTGGATCTGGTTTATCTGCTGGAACCACACCTATCACTACTCTTGATATAGATGGTGGCACAGATATTGGTGCTGATTTGGCAGACGGTGACTTACTTGTAGTTGATGATGGTGCAGGCGGTACAAACCGTAAGACTGCAATGTCACGAGTCAAGAGTTATGTTCTTGGTGGTGGTGCAGGTGCTACATTTCAAGCAATCAATGTCACAGGTATTAGTACAGTTGCATTTGTAGATGCTACACAACTCAAAGTATCTGGTGTTTCCACATTTACTGGAGCGATTGATGCTAATGGTGGAGCAACTATCGATAATATCCAAATCGGTGTTACCGGTAATAATGAAATAGATACTGCTTCTGGAAATCTAACTATCGATTCTGCCGGTGGCACTGTAGCAGTCGATGATAACTTAACAGTTAGTGGCGATGCAACAGTTACAGGAGGATTAGTTGCAAACGGAAATGTTGATTTAGGAAACGCGACTAGTGATACTATCACAGCAACAGGACGTTTTGACAGTGATCTAGTTCCATCAACAGATGGTGCAAGAGACCTAGGTACATCTGCCTTAGAATGGAAAGATTTATTCCTCGATGGAACTGCTCATGTCGATACATTAGATGTAGATGCAAACGCAGGGATTATCGGAGACGCAACAGTTGGTGGTACATTAGGTGTTACTGGAGAATCAACTTTAGCATCTGCTACAGTCTCAGATCTAACATCAGGTCGTGTTGTATTAGCAGGCACAGCAGGTGCCCTTGAAGACAGTGGTAACCTTACATTCAACGGTTCACTTCTAAATGTCACAGGTGCTGTTACCTCTTCTGGTGCTGTCAATATTGATGACGCTACACAATCAACCAGTAATACAACTGGTGCTTTGATTGTTGATGGTGGTGTCGGTATTGCCAAGAATGCACATATCGGTGGCACATTAGATGTTGACGGACAAATTACAAGTGCTGCACCACTCAGAAACTCAACTGGTGGAGGATTGATTGCAGGAGTTGGTATTCATTCAGCATCTGCTTCTTCAGGTCTTGTAACTGCCTTCAAATTTAGAGGAACAGGTCTAGAGGACTTTATAGTTCAAGATGGTATCGCTGATGTTGTTGTAACTGGTGTTGCTGCTTCCACATTCACAACTCAACAAACAACAACTGCTACTGAAGGACAGACTGCTTTTACAGTTTCTGCTAACTACACAAACGGATTTGTAGATGTATATCTAAACGGTATTCGTCTTATCACAGGAGTTGACTACACAGAAACAAACGCAAGCACAGTTACTCTCGCATCAGGTGCTACTGCAGGTGATGAAGTTACAACTGTATCTTGGAAAGAACTTGGTGATGTTGTTCGCATTCAATCACTAACCACTGTTGAAGATCTAACAGTAACTGGAGTTGCAACTGCAACTGGTGGATTTGTTGGAGACTTGACGGGTGATGTATCTGGTAACGCAGATTCTGCTACAGTGGGTACAACTATCACAGTCGCTGATGAGTCATCAGACACAACATGTTTCCCACTATTCGCTACTGCTGCTACCGGAAACCTCGGAGCAAAGAGTGGTAGTAATCTTACATTCAATTCTAATACAGGTGCTCTAAGTGCAACATCATTTGCAGGATCTGGTTCTGGATTGACAGCAGGAACTACACCTATTTCAACTCTTGATATAGACGGTGCTACAGCAACAACTACACTTGCTGATGCTGACCTATTCATCGTTGATGACGGTGCAGGCGGTACAAATAGAAAAGTTACATTAGAGACATTATCTGATTCAATCTTAGGTGGATCTAGTGGTGCTACATTCGCTGCTATAAACGTTACTGGTATTGGTACATTCGGTGGAATAATCGATGGTAACGGCGGTGCTAACATTTCTGGTGGAGCAGGTTTAGTTGCTTCATCTGCAAAGGTATCTGACCTAACATCTGGTCGTGTTGTATTAGCAGGTACAGATGGAGAGATTGAAGATTCAGGAAATCTCACATTCGATGGTTCAACCCTCGGAGTTACAGGTGCGGTCACTGCATCTGGAACTGTTACTGCTAACGGTGCATTTGTTGCAAATGGAAATGTAGATTTAGGAAACGCTACCAGTGATACTATCACAGCAACAGGTCGTTTCGATAGTGATTTAGTTCCCTCCACCGATGGTGCAAGAGACTTAGGTACATCCACATTAGAGTGGATGGATTTACATCTAGATGGAACTGCACATATTGATACACTAGATGTTGATGAAAATGCTGCTGTAGCAGGTTCTCTAACAGTTGGTACTACACTTGGTGTAAGTGGCGAATCAACATTGGCGAGTGCGAAGGTATCTGACCTAACATCTGGTCGTGTTGTATTAGCAGGCACAGCAGGTGCTATCGAAGACAGTGGTAACCTTACATTCAACGGTTCTACTCTTGCTGTTACTGGTTCTATTACAGCGTCAAGTAACGTCACAGTTACCGGAAACCTAACAGTCAATGGAACGACTACACAGATCAATACAGTCAACACAACCATTGAAGACACACTACTTGAATTACAGAAAGTAGACGGTGGTAACTTAGGTTCAGATACTAACAAAGACGTTGGTATCGTCATGAACTACTATGACGGTTCTGCTAAAAAAGCAGCAATCTTCTGGGATGATTCAGCAGGTAGATTTGCTTTAGCAAGTGAAGCGACTGAAACTACTGGTGTTCTAGGTTCACTAACATACGGTGGTTTAGAAGTCGGTTCATTATACGTCAATGATTGTGCCGGTGCTTCACAAGTTATCTCATGTAGTGGTACTACAAGATCTCTTGAGAACATCACAATCGACGGTGGCTCGTTCTAAAATACGATTATAAAAAGTACATATATAAGGGGACTAGACAGTCCCCTTTTTTATTGTTACTATGGACCCTGAAGTACAAGCATTGATCGCAGTTTATCAAAAAAGATTGTCTGATATGACTGCACAAGCGATTGCATATGAAGCAAGGATTGCAATTCTATTGAAACAGGTACAAGAATTATCGCAACAACCTGCTCCACAACCTCCTGCACCACAGAAAAAAACAACAAAATCTAGAAAAACAACAGACGCTGGAACATTTTAGATTATGACTTATGGAATCATATTTTAGTGGCAAGTGGTCAGACAGTAGTTTTGATTCTTACAAGTGGTCTGGTTACCGATTGATTGAAGAAGTAAACTCTCATAAACCTAGATCTGTTTTAGATGTTGGTTGTGGTTTTAATAGATTCAAGGGAAAAATAAACAATCTATTAGGTATTGATCCGTATAATGATTATGCAGATATAAAAGTATCCCTTGAAGATTACAAAGCAGGACCTGTAGACATAGCATTATGTCTAGGGTCCGTTAATTTTGGAGACGACTACACTATAGATAAGCAAATAGAAATATTAGATGGATTATGGTATAAAAAGGCATACTTTAGAGTCAATCCCGGCATGGAACATACATGGCATGATAAGGCAGATTGGGACGGAATCGTTTGGTATGACTGGTCTCGTAAGAAGGTAGATAGTATTGTCGGTAAGTACAAATATAATCTTGACCGTTTTGAAGAAGAGTATACGACACAAGGTCATCTTCGTTATTATTTTGAATTTAGTAAATGATTGAATATCCAGATTTAATTAAGAGTCACTGGATTTGCATGTATGATGATGTGCGAAAAAAACGATACAAAATTTATGACGGTAGAAAAATATTCAAATATAAAACTCACTATAGAAAAATTATAGATCATCAGAATTTTATGTTTGGAAGGGGAGTGAGAGGATATGGAGGTGGAATATCTGTGCATGAGCATGTGAAATTGGTGAGTAAATTTTTGCCCGGATATATTTTAGACTACAAGGTTTGTGATAATTATATGTGGATAGATTACAAAATAATCAAGGGTATACCTGCAAGTGAGGTATATCCAAAAACTCCAGAATTTCTTAAGAAAGTATATAGATTTTGTTTAGATAATATGAAGGAAACAGCACCATATTATCACTACGATACAGGTTTAGATAATATAATTGTTGATGGTGATAATTTTACATTGATAGACTGGGATATTCTTGACATATACAATGAGCAAGATGCGTTCAAAAAAATGTTTATTAAGACTATTAAGAATCCCTTACTTTATCCAACTCTCGAAATTTCATCTAGTGACACATGGCGTTATAAATAAAAAAGTAATTACAAACAATGAAGATGTTATCTGGAACAGATTTTGTAAAGAAAATCAAAGAAGGAAACAAAGAATTATTTGAGGCATCACGCTCAAATGTCCGTCGTTTCTTCAACTCAAATCCAAGTGACGAATACTTAGTTGAGCATTTCCGTGGACGCATGGTAAATGAAGCTCAGAACATGTATGCGATCGCAGGACAAGTTGCATCTGCTAACCCATCTACAGATGTAAAAGACCTAGAATTACTTTCTAAACAAGCATTAGACGAAGCAAAGCACTTCAGAATGGTAAAAGAAGTCATCGAGCATATTACTGGTGAAGAACTAGATGTCGCTGCTGCATTTGCTGAAGAAGCAGAAAAACCACAAGCAAAGGGTGCATCACTTCTAGAGAAGTACGAAGCATCAGACGACGAAGCAGCACTTGCTGCATATCAGTTAGTTGCTGAAGGAAGAGCAGAAGCAGTATGGTGGGAAATGGCAAACTGTGTAGAAGATAAGTTCATTTCTACAAGATATGCTTCAATCGCTAAAGATGAAGGATTCCACTCAAACTTAGGTGGACGTTCACTTTCTAAGATTGTAGAGGGTAAAGAAGATCTTCAAGCACACGTACTCGGACTTGTAGAGAAGATGAGAGCAGATCTACTAGAGATCAGCAATCAGAACACTGCTACTCCCCTTGCCGTTGTATAAAAGGTTTACGACCTTCACGGATCTTATTGTCTAACCAATGTTCTTTACATGGGAAGACATACTTATGATTGGCATCGACGCTTATAAAGTTGTCGATGCCTTTTTTTGTGACTGGAAATTCTAATAAACGACCAAGATATTCCATATACTTTTCTTTGTATAGAAAGAATGCTTCATGATCTATGAAGTGCACTGCCATGTCTTTGTAATACTCTAGGGCGGTATCCATTGTACACTCACCACCAACTCTTACCTGCTGTAGTTCGTTTATATTTCTATCTCTTACTATCACTGCTATGATTGGCATTACGCCTAATTCAAATGCTCTCATTGCAACTTCCTTTATCTTAGGTGTCTGTCTCTCTCCATCAAAAAAGAAAGGCACACTGACATTTGCACAGAAGTAATCACCTTTGTCAAAGTGTTCTTTTGTAAGTTCTTCTGGATGAACCCAGAATCTTGCAAATGGTTCTTGATCACTTGGAACCCAATACTTATCATGAAGACTTTCCCAACCAATTACATTTTCATGTAGTGAAAATAGTCGTGCGAAAAGGTGGTTTCCTGATCCTTGTGGACCTGTGAGTATCAATAGTTTTTTCATGGACAGCAGTTTCCACTTGAACCTTCATCATATGCATGGTCAGTATCCTTTGTTAGAGGTTTCCTTGCATCAGGATGATTTGGATCCCACATAAAAGGAACTCCAGTTCTGTTACCATCGTCTAATGGATTTTCTTTTACATAGTTGATATACTTTGCATTGGCATCTCTTTCTAATATATCATTTACTCTTTTGTCATACCATGCAATAGGAAACCCAAGATCAAGTGATTTCAAATATTCTTGTTTGTAAAGATATAATAATTCATAACTTAGATATGTAGGACATGGAAATGCTTCTTGTATTCCTTTCAAAGCATCATAAAAATGTCTTATGGTAGACTCTTCTCTTATTCTTGTCTGTTGATTTTTCAGTATTGTTTGATCTCTACCTATGACACATATTTTTACCTTCATTCCTAAACTCTGTGCCTTCAATCCAAACTCTTTGATATCAGGACACCACTTAGTTCCTTTACTCTCTATACCAAGTGGTACACTGATACTAGTGAAGTAATGATCATGTGTGCTGAAGTCAAATTGAGATAATAATTCTGGATCTCTCCAACATGCAGCGAATGGTTCAGAGTATCTGTGTGCTTCCCAGTAATTATCTAATAAAGATTTCCAACCAAATACATCTTCATGTAAAGAGAATATTTTAGACCACAGATGATTGCCAGATCCTTGCGGACCGGTAAGTATGGCAAGAGTTTTCATCATGTATTATAAGTTACTACTAATTATAACACATAAATAGTGAGACAACAACGTGTGTCTCTACACACAGAGTGCTCTTTAGCTTTCATAATGGCAAATCCAAAAATAAAGGTCAAACGTTCCTCCGTTGAAGGAAAAGTACCGGCAGTTTCACAATTAGAACGTGGTGAGTTAGCAGTAAACTCATACGACGGAAAAGTTTATATATTAAAAGATCAGTTCTCTGTAGGTATCGCTACAACAACTCATACTATCAACCCATGGAATGAACCGGGTGGTGTAGGGGCAGGTATTTCTTACAGTGGCGATGTAAGGTTTGTTGGTTCAAGTGCAGATATATTATTTGACAAATCAGACAATGCTCTTGAGTTTGATGATGATGTAGAACTAAAAATGGGGGATAGTGGTGATTTATTAATATTTCATAAATCATCAAACGGTAATTCAATTATAAGAGAACAGGGAGGTGGAGTTTTATCTCTACAAACTAATGGTGCCTACATGAATATCTATGATAGCACTAATCAACAAACAATGGCACAGTTCACCACTGGTGGTGCTGTCCAGTTTAGGTATGCAGGAACTATCAGACTCCAAACAACAAGTTCAGGAGCAGATGTTACTGGCACACTAGTTACTGATGGATTGACAGTTGGTAATTATAATATGCCAACCACTCTAGGAGCACAGGATACGGTTCTAAAAAGTGATGGAACAAATGTAGTATTTGGTAGTGCTGCAAGTGCTACATTTACCGAAAAAGCATTTACTGCTACACAAGGTCAAACAGTTTTTACTGATACAACTACCTTACCTACGTATGTTCAGGTTTTTGTGAATGGTATAAAAATCAGACCATCTACAGATTTTAGTAAATCTGGTGCTTCAATAACTTTATCTTCTGGTGCAACTGCAGGAGATGAGATAGATATTGTTAGGTTTGACTAACTAAATAACTAAAAAGTATATGGCAGGACATCTAACCACTGAATTAAGAGAAGACGATATGCTCAATTACAAAGAGGAATTTTTCCTCTATGCTTTGAGACAGTTGGGTCATCCTGTCGTGGAAGTTAATGTTGCTGATGAGCAATTAGAATCAGTTTTAGAAGATACCGTATCATACTTTCAAAATAGACACATGGATGGTGTTGAGAAAGTATATCTAAAACATAAAATTACAGAAGATTTAATTAAGAGAGTTGGTGGAAGAAATGATGATAATGGAGTGGGTATTGTTACAACTACATCAAGGGATCAAACTATTGTAGGTATTGGAAGCACTGTTCAACATAAGTTTGAAGAAGATTCAAATTGGATTGCTGTGCCTGATCATATTATTGGTGTAGAGAAGATATGGAAAATTGATAGTCGTGCAATCAGCACGAACATGTTTAGTGTAAACTATCAATTATTTTTGAATGAGATATATTATTTCAGTAGCACTGAAGTATTGAATTATACAATGACAAAAAGATACTTAGAAGATTTGAATTTTATATTGCATCCAGATAAACAGATAAGATATAACAGAAGACGTAATAGAATATATCTTGACACAGATCAAAGCAGTTTGAAAGTTGATGATTATCTAATCATTCAATGTTATAGAGCATTAGATCCTAGTGAAGTAGGAAACAGAGTATATGGTGACCTGTTCTTTAGAAGATATTTTACTGCACTGTTGAAGAGACAATGGGGACAAAATCTGATGAAGTTCCAAGGTGTCAAAATGCCCGGTGGTATGGAACTAAATGGCAGACAGATATGGGAAGATGGCACAGCAGAACTAGAGAAGTTGGAGACTCGTATGAATATGGATTACGAATTACCTCCACTTGATTTTATTGGATAATGGCACTCAATAATTATATTCGACTCACCGGCACGAGAAATGAGCAGGATCTTACTCAGTCTCTTATTGATGAGCATATAAAAATTCATGGTATAGAGTTCGTCTATATGCCACGTTCCTTTGTGAATACAAAAACTGTGATGAGAGAAGTTTCCTCATCAAAGTTTGAAAAATCATTTCCTCTTGAAGGGTATATTGAAAACTATGAAGGATTTGGAGATCAATATAATTTACTAACAAAATTTGGAGTCAGATCTACGGCAGAGATGCAGATCACTATTTCTCAAGCACGATTTGGTGAGTTAATCACTCCTGTTTTACAAAGAGAAGGTGGACTTGGAATTAGTGTTCCTGTAAGACCTATAGAAGGAGATCTTGTATACTTTCCACTTGGAGATATATTATTTGAAATCAAACATGTAAAACATACTGCACCTACATTTTACGCTCTAGGTAAGAACTACTGCTATGTTCTAGAGTGTGAGATGTTTGAACTTGGTGATGAAAAAATTGAAACAGGAATTGGTGAAATTGATAATGATTTTGCTACACTAGGATACAATGTCACAATGTCATTGTCAGGTGTAGGTTCTACCGCTTCAGCAATGACATCGTTGGTAAATGGTGGTATTCATAAAATTAAGATATTCAACGAAGGAACAGGATTTACAGCAGATCCCACAGTCCTCATATCTAAACCTAATGGTACTGGTAGAAGAGCAACTGCTGTTGCAATTACAACTGCAAATGCATTAGGATCAAGATCGTTGCAAGAGTTTAGAATTACAGATCCCGGTTTTGGATACACGACTGCTCCAAGCATATCAATCACTCCCGTGGATGGTCAAGGAGGTGGAGTTTCACTAGGAGTAGGTATCGCAACAACAGGTGCAGTTGGAATAATAACGGTCACAAATAAAGGATCTGACTATATTCTTCCCCCTACAATTACATTTACATCAGCACCTTCAGGTGGTGTAACTGCTATAGGAACTGCAATACTTGTAAACGGTCAGGTAGATAGGATTGTTACAACAAATGCAGGATATGGTTATACAATAGTACCTACAGTAAGTGTTGGTGCAGCAGGTACAGTTGGGGTGGGAACATTCAAGTATGGAATGATTCTGACTGGTAGTGCGTCTTCAACAACTGCATATGCTGGAACTTGGGATGCTACTACTGGCACTCTTACTGCTAAAGATCTTTCAGGTAAGTTCTCAGTAGGTGAATTGATTGTGGGTACAGCGAAGACGACAGGTGAAACTATCGCATACCGTCTAAATAGTATCAACTATAACGATGATGAGACAAATCTAGATTCGTACGGAGACAATGTTAGCTTCCAATCAGAGGGTGATGCTATACTTGACTTTACAGAAAAAAATCCATTTGGTGAGGCATAATGTTTGGAAAGTATTTTTACAACGAGACGATTAGAAAGACTGTAATTGCTTTCGGAACTTTGTTCAATGACATCACAATAAAACATAAAAATGATACAACAGATGCAGTTATATCAACCATAAAGGTTCCTATTGCATATGGACCTATGCAGAAGTTTTTAGCAAGAATAGAACAGCAACCAAATTTTAACAAGAATGTAGCAATTACCTTGCCAAGATTATCATTTGAAATTGTCTCATATCAATATGACCCTACAAGAAAGATTGCACCTATAACAAAGTTTTGTTTAGTTCCAAATAGTAGTAAAAATAAAATCAAAAAAGTTTTTATGCCTGTTCCTTACAACATAGGATTCAGACTTAGTTTTGCCACAAAATTACAAGATGATGCCTTGCAAATTTTAGAACAAATATTACCTTTCTTCCAACCATCATACAATGTCACTCTCAATATGATTGATGGTCATGACGAGAAAAGAGATATACCATTTACATTGAGTGATATATCTTTCAAGGACGAATATGAAGATGATTTCAATACAAGAAGGGCAATCACATACGACTTAGAATTCACAGCAAAAACATATTTTTACAACGAAATTCCTACAGACGAAACTGGCGGTATTATCAAGAAAGTTCAGATCGATTACTCATCTGCTATCAGAGCACCTAGAGAGGTCAGATATGTTGTCACACCTACCGCTACAAAAGATTACAATCAAGACCAAACTCTTGCTCTTGCTGCAATATTAGAGGTTGGTAAGACTCTCATGACTGTGACAAGTGGAGCAAGTTTAGTTGTAGGACAATACATTCAAATTAACTCTGAAGTCATGAGAGTTGAAGAGAAAGATAATGTCTCAATCATAGTTGCTAGAGGTCAATACAGAACAGCAGAAATGAAGCATAGTAGTGGTGATGTTATAAATCTTATTAACGCTGCCGATCATGCGTTGATCGAAGTCGGTGATGATTTTGGTTTCAATAGTGATATTGAATTCTTCCAAGATTCTAAATTCTTTAGTCCTAGTCAGGGCACTGACCAATAATGGAAAACTTTGATGAGTTAGAAAAGGCAATGAATGTAAAGACAGAGATAGTCAAAGAGACTAAATCTGTCAAAGTCAAACCTGTAAAAAATGAGGGAGATGATCCTCAAAAAGATTACGAATATAGTAGAGCACAATTATATAATCTAGTAGAGAAAGGTCAAGAAGCAATAAATGGTATACTAGATGTATGTCAAGACTCACAGCATCCAAGGGCATATGAAGTTGCAGGTCAATTGATAAAAAGTGTGGCAGATACCACAGATAAACTAATCGATTTGCAAAAGAAAATGGTTGAATTAGAAAAACCAACGGGGTCTAGTCCGAAAACTGTGAATAACTCAGTATTCATTGGTAGCACTGCAGATCTTCAAAAGATTATCAAGCAAGGAAATATAAATAAAAAATAGCGATCAATATAATATGGCCAAGTCTTGCCCGAAAGGACAATATTATTGCTACACTGATAAGAAGTGTAAAAAGATACCAAAGGGGTATGTGATCGGTGCTCGCGGTTATTTGCGACAAGAACCACAAGATGATGATTCTAAGAAAAATGGTAATGGCAACGGTAACGGACACTCTAAGTCAAATGGGAGTGGTAGGAATGGTGGTGGAAATGGTAACGGTGGCAATGGTGGTAATGGTGGTGGTGGTGGCATGTCTGAAGCGACGATGACTTCATCTCAAAAGAGAAAAGACACAATGCTAAAGAAAAAATATGATGATTCAGATATGAAGAAAAATATGAAAAAACAATATGGTAAAGAAGAGGGTGAGAAAGTTTATTATGCAACAATAAGAAAACAAGCGATGGAACAAAAAAGAAATCCTAATACTGGACTACCTACAGGTTTGAAAACCTCTGATGGTAAAAAAGATGATAAAAAAATGAAGTCAGTTCCATATGAGATGCTTCGTGCACATCTTGAAATACCTGTGACTGATATTCAAGTGTCAACTATGGATGAGTTGACTGACTACAAATCATTTGCAGCAGCAGCACAGGAAGCAAGAGATAAAAAGGCGAAGAGAAGGGAAGAAAAACAAAAAGCAGATAAGGAATATATGTCAAAGAAAAAAGAGAGAGTGCAGAAAGGTATAAAATTTTATGATACTAAAGGTAAAGGATACATGAAGAGTGGAGTCAAAACATACGAAGAGACTCTTGATGAAATAAGTCCTGCTAATCCTACTAGAATCAAAAGACCTAACCCATATTCACTAAAGAATAAACTCAAGATGGCAATTAAGTCTGTTGCTGCCGGTCCGATCAGAGAAGAGCAACCAGTTTATTCTACAAAAGAATTTACTAAGTTTGCTGCATCTGGTTACCCAAAGAATACTCCATTTATTATTAATAATTTTATAAAACATAGAGCAAAAGAACTCTTCAAATTCAAGACGGGTATACCTTTAGCAAAAAATATAAAAACAGAGGGATCCTTGCATAAATGGTTCAAAGGATCTAAATCAAAAGATGGTAAACCCGGTTGGGTGAACGTCAAGACAGGAGGCACCTGTGCTAGTGACGAACCCGGAGAGGGCACACCTAAATGTGTTTCATCTTCAAAAAGAGCAAGTATGTCTAAAGCAGAAAGAGAATCTGCATCAAGAAGAAAAAAAGCAGCAGACCCTAATCAACAATCTAAGTCAGGTGCTGCGAAACCTACATATGTTAGTACTGATAAGAAAAAAGTGAAGAAGGAATCTATTGAAAATCAAATCACTGAAGCAGACAAAAAAGGCAAAGGTAGTGGCACAAAAGATGCCTGCTATCACAAGGTCAAGTCAAGATATTCTGTATGGCCTTCTGCATATGCATCAGGTGCATTAGTCAAATGTCGTAAGGTTGGTGCTGCAAACTGGGGCAATAGCAAGAAAGAGGAATTTGAAGGTAACCTTAGTTACACTTCATTCATGGAGAAGTGTTGGAAAGGATATGAGAAGAAAGGTATGAAGACTATGTTTGGTAAGAGATATCCAAACTGTGTCAAGAAAGAAGAGACTGAAATAGAAGAAGGTAGAATGTCAAGTTCTAATGACATGCAGAGTAAGATGTATGCTGACAAGAATAAGTCTGGTAAGAAGATGAGTGATGATGAGATCAAGAAAGAGAAGGGTGGAAGTGATTTTCTTGCTAGAATCAAAGCAGCGAAAGAAAAAATGAAGAATGAGGGATCATCTTACGGGATCTATAAAGGAGATGGTAAACCCAAAGGTGCCATGGCAAATTTTGGAGATGGTAAAAAGAAAAAGAAAAAGTCATATGAAGAGTTTCAACAAGAGTGTTGGAAGACTCATAAACAAGTAGGATATAAGAAGAAAGGTGGAAAGATGGTTCCTAACTGTGTTCCCAAGAACGAAGAGGTTGAAATAACAGACGCAAAAAAGTTATCTGAAGATGACATGAAGGGTATGAGTGTCAGTTCAGGACACAAAAGACCCACAAAATCAGGTGCAGGTATGACAGCAAAGGGTATTGCAGCATATCGTCGTAGAAATCCCGGATCAAAATTAAAAGGTGCGGTGACTGGTAAAGTCAAAAAAGGATCGAAGGCAGCAGGTCGTAGAAAGAGTTACTGTGCAAGAAGTGCAGGTCAAATGAAAAAGTTTCCGAAGGCAGCAAAAGATCCAAATAGTAGACTAAGACAAGCAAGAAGAAGGTGGAAGTGTTAATTTATGCCTCAAAGTGACGTCTATCTTGGTAATCCTAATCTAAAAAAAGCGAACACTGAAATTCAATTTACAGAAGAGAATGTAAAAGAATTTCTAAAGTGTAAAGACGATCCAGTTTACTTTGCTAGAAAATATATAAAAATTGTAAACGTTGATGAAGGTCTTGTGCCCTTCAATATGTGGCCGTTTCAAGAGAAGTTAATAAAAAACTTTCATAAGAATAGATTTAATATTTGTATGATGCCTCGTCAGACTGGTAAGTCAACAACGTCGGTGTCTTATTTGTTGCACTATGCTATATTCAATGATAATATAAACATCGGTATACTTGCAAACAAAGCAGCAACTGCAAGAGATCTACTTGGTAGATTGCAGACTGCATACGAAAACTTACCGAAGTGGATGCAGCAAGGTATTGTTGCATGGAACAAAGGATCTATGGATTTAGATAATGGTTCTAAGATCATGGCAGCATCTACATCTGCTGCTGCTGTTCGAGGTATGACTTTCAACATTATATTCTTAGACGAATTTGCATTCGTACCAAATCATATTGCAGATGACTTTTTTAGTTCAGTATATCCTACAATATCATCTGGTAAGTCAACAAAGATTATAATTGTATCTACCCCTAAAGGTATGAATCACTTCTACCGCATGTGGCATGATGCGGAAAGAGGTAAGAATGAGTATAAACCTACTGAGGTTCACTGGTCAGAAGTTCCGGGTAGAGATGCAAAGTGGAAAGCACAGACCATTGCCAACACATCTGAGCAACAGTTTAAGGTTGAGTTTGAATGTGAGTTTTTAGGATCTGTTGATACATTGATTGCACCATCAAAACTCAAATCGATGGCATATAATGATCCAGTACAAACAAATGGGCATCTCATGGTGTATGAGACTCCTATGAAGAAAAGAGACTATATCATTACCGTGGACGTGGCAAGGGGCATCTCAAAGGATTATAGTGCCTTTGTAGTGTTTGATATCACAGAGTTTCCATATAGAGTGGTCGCTAAGTATAGAGATAATGAAATCAAACCTATGCTTTTTCCATCCGTGATAATGGACGTGGCACTTGCATACAATGAAGCATTTGTACTATGTGAGGTAAATGATATTGGTGATCAGGTTGCAAGTATATTACAATATGACTTAGAGTACGAGAATGTATTGATGTGTGCTATGCGGGGTAGATCTGGTCAGATAGTAGGTACAGGTTTCAGTGGTAAGAAAACTCAACTAGGTGTGAAGATGAGCGTTACTGTAAAGAAGGTAGGTTGTAGTAACCTAAAGACACTGATTGAAGAAGACAAACTACAAATTTTAGATTATGATATAATATCAGAGTTGACCACGTTCGTACAAAAGAGACAATCTTTTGAAGCAGAAGAAGGTTGTAATGATGACCTTGCTATGTGTCTAGTAATCTTTTCATGGTTGGTGGCACAAGAATACTTCAAAGAAATGACTGACAATGATGTAAGAAAAAGAATCTATGAAGAACAGAAGAATCAAATTGAACAAGACATGGCACCTTTTGGATTTATGACAGATGGACTGAATGATGAAGAGAATGAAATTGTTGACTCATCAGGAGATGTATGGAAAGTTGATGAGTATGGTGATCGATCTTATATGTGGGATTACAGATGATAGTTTGGGGAGTTGTATGGATGATTGCTATACTATTGGCAGCAACAGGATATGTGATTTATTGGATTATGACTTATGACAGTAGATCCTAAATGTATCAAAGGAGATAATTGTATTGCTTATTCAGCAACAGGGTATTTGCTACCTTGCTGTTGGGCAGATCAAATTGATAGGAGAAAAGAGTTTTCAACTCTACTGCAGGAAAAATTCAAATTAGAAAATGTTTCGTCTATTGATGATATAATAAACTCAGATGAGTGGCAGTCATTCTATACAGGACTGATAGAAGATCCTGATAGTGCACCTACAACATGTAAAAATTATTGTAAGTCAGATTACATTAATAAGATTGAAAAAAATGTATAGTCCTAAAAGGCAAATCAATTTAGATATATCAAATAAATGTGGTTTAGCATGTCCTGCATGTGATAGACAGTCGTTGATACGAAATAAACAAAAAATAAGTGGGAGTGATATATCATTAGAATCTATGAGTAAGATAATTATTTATTTTGATCATATTATATTTTGTGGACAAGTGTCGGATCCCACTCATCACGATCAATTCAAGGACATATTGAAGATGTGTTTGAAAAAAAATAAAAAAGTGACTGTAAACGTAGCATCTACTTTTAGAGACATCAAATTCTTTACAAGTTGTTTTCTTCTCTCAAGAGGTAAAGATATAGAATGGAGATTTGCTATTGATGGATTACCTAAAGATAGTCATAAGTACAGAATCAATCAAGATGGTGAGAAGTTATACGAAATCATGAAGAAGGGGTCAAAACTTGGTGTACGATGCACATGGCAGTATATTGTATTCAATTACAACGAGAATGATATTGATCATTGCATGAGTATGGCAAAGGATATAAATGTCAAATTTAATAAGATTATATCCTCAAGATGGGGTGATGATATGAAAATATATAAACCAAGTAATCCAGAAAATTTTATCACTCGTGGATTTTGAAGACACCTTCTCATTAGATCACCTTGTATTCACTGAGAGAAAGTGTAGAACCTGTGGTATCACTAAAGATTTATTAAGTGAGTTTTATAGAACAAGAAATAATAGAACTACACCTTCTGCATATTCTTATGAGTGTAAAGAGTGTACAAAGATAAGAGTCAAGTCAAAAAGAAGAAAAAGTAAACCTGAATTATATCCAGATTGGTAGGGTTCATGCATTGTTTCCCCTCTGTAAGCGTGTTTTTTTCTAAATATTAATATCAAACAGTAGGGAATCACAGGAACTTTACATGGCACTCAGACTATCATCTCCGGGTATCAGTGTAAGAGAAGTTGACCTTACCAGAGGTGGCGTAAATGCAAGCATTAACGTTGCTGCCGGTATTGCCGGACCATTCAAAAAAGGACCTGTAAATGAAGTTTGCAGGATCAATAATGAAAAAGAACTTATAGACAAGTTTGGAGGTCCCGGTGTAGGTGTAACTGACTATCACTATGAAACTTGGTATGCTGCATCTAATTTCTTATCTTATGGAGGACAACTAGATGTTGTTCGTGCCGGTGGAGGAAATGTTGCAGGATCACAAATGGTTAATGCCAACGCAGGAGTTGGAATAGCATCAACCTCAATATTAGCCATCGAGAATTACGATGACTATAACAATAATGAAATAAATGCAACCAATTTTTATTGGGCAGCAAAGAACCCCGGATCATGGGGAGAAAACCTAAAGGTATGTGTCATAGATGACGCAGCAGATCAAAGAATCACTGGTATCTTAACAACAAAGGTAGGTGATAAAGCAGGTTTTGGAACAATCACAAGTGCTAACGTTGCTGTGGGTTATGCTGTAACTCAAGGATTGCATGGAATAAGCATTGGTATTGGAACAACCGGATTACCCGGAAATAATGATTATCTAAAAGGTATCGTAACTGGTGTT
>VTLG01014172.1_pt1 | contig 17356 bp, 18 predicted proteins | sample 4694571 | NCBI WGS metagenome assembly VTLG01 (sample SAMN12604809, study PRJNA352737) | marine metagenome | biome: ENVO:00000447; feature: ENVO:00000209|ENVO:00000569|ENVO:01000036; material: ENVO:00002151; isolation source: viral sequences binned using virsorter ...
AAAAATATGAGAAACCTGCAAACGGAATCTTAGTTCCTAACGAAGTCTTAAAAAGAGACTTGAATGTAGGTACTGCAACAGCTGGTGGTAACTTAGTTCCAACAGAACTTCTTGCAGGTTCATTCATCGACATTCTTAGAAAAAGAATGGCTGTGATGGCAACAAACCCAACAATGCTTACAGGATTGTCTGGTAACGTGTCTATCCCCAGAATGACCTCAACCTCGACTGCGTATTTCGTAGGTGAGTCTGGTGCTCCAACAGAATCACAACAGGCCTTCGACCAAGTGAACATGACACCAAAAACAATCGGTGCTTTTGTTGACTACTCCAGAAGATTACTTCTTCAGTCTTCTATTGATGTTGAAGCAATGATTAGAGATGATATTGCAAAGGTAATTGCTACAAAACTTGATAACGCAGCTATCTATGGTTCTGGTAGTTCTAACGAGCCACTTGGAATTAAAGATACAACTGGTGTAGGTACACAGACAATTACTACATTTGGTACATTTGCTGAGTACATCGGAATGGAGACAGACGTTGCAGCAGCTAATGCTGATGTAGCTAATATGTACTACCTAATTAACGCTTCTGCTAGAGGTGCGTTGAAGTCAACAGAAAAGACAAGCACATCAACTGCTAACTTCGTGTTTGAGAACAACGAAATCAACGGCTATCCAGCCATTGTTTCAAACCAACTTGCAAACAACGATGTTCTCTTTGGAGACTTCTCACAGTTTGTAATTGGTATGTGGTCTGGTTTAGATCTAACAGTAGATCCATACGCAAACGCAACAAGCGGTAGTGTAAGAATCATTGCATTACAGGATGTTGACTTTGCTGTTAAGCAGCCAACTGCGTTCTGCTTCGGAACATAATATGAAGGTTAAATTGCTAAGAGCAACAATGATAGCTGGCACTCCTACGAGTGCTGGCACTATCGTTGATGTTAAAGAGCAAACTGGTCAGTATTTGATAGCAGTAGAAAAAGCTGAATTAGCTGTTGAAGTTTGTGAAGCACCTATTGCCAGTACAGAACCAGTTGTCGAGCAAGAGCCTACCAATAGTGACGAAGTTGATTTTTCTCAAATGACAAAAGCACAACTTGAAGCTTATGGTCGTACTCTTGGGATAGAACTCGATAAAAGACAAAACAAAACTACTCTAATTTCAGTATTAGAGAAGTATATTTCTTAACAGGAGGAATCTTAAAATGTCTGTTTTACAGCAAAACTTAGACAAATTAACTATTACTGCTGGTGTTGCTACTGCTGCTGTAACTAGCACAGCTACATCTAGTGCTATAGATCTTCTCGAATATGATGGAGATGTATTGCTAATCCTAGATTCTGCTGCTGGTGGCGGTTCTAGTCCAACATTAGATATTAAGTTAACTGAGTCTGACGCTAGTAGTGGTACTTATACAGACCTCTCAGGAGCTACTTTTACACAGGTTACAGGTTCTGCATCAATGCAAACACTTGTAATTAATAAGGATACTTCTAAGCGTTATGTAAAGATTGTACAAACAATCGGTGGGTCATCACCAACATTTACTTTCAGCATTAACTTGGTTGGTGTTAAAAAGTATAGCTAAATATGTAGCCCTCTTTTGAGGGCTTTTTTCTTATGGCATTTACTGAGGACTTAAATGCATTTTTTGTAGATTTTTCAGAAAATGTTTTTTATGACAATGCGACTTATAAAGGTATTTTAGAACAGCCAGATGAGGTAATAGCTGATGGTGTTGTTCTAACTACTGATTATGAGTTAACAGTAAAAAATAGTGATTTAGGTACAATTCCATTTGATGCTCAATTGGAAGTAAGTAATGTTAAATATAAAGTTAGAAGTGTACGAAAAATAGATGATGGTAGTTTATGTAAGATTTCATTAAGTAAGGTTTGATATGGCAAGTAAACGAGAACAAATATTAGCAGCGATAAAAACTAATCTTGCAAACACTACAGGTGTTGGAGATAGAATTTATCGTTCCAGGGTAGAACCTATTGCTAGAGGAGAAACACCTGCAATTGTCATAGAACCAATTACAGATGAACCAACAGTTAATAGTTCTACTTATTTAAAAGTAGATTGGACGTTAAGAATAAGGGTTGTTGTAGTTATTCGTGGCACAACACCTGAAAGTGTTGGAGATGGCACGATCGAAAGTCTACATACAAAAATGTTGACCGATACAACAATTGGAGGTTTGGCTAAAGATGTTAGACCATCAACACAGACCTTTGAATTTGTAGAGGGAGATCAGCCTTCTGGAGTTATAACTTGTGAATATGAAATAGATTATCGTACCTCATATAACAGTTTAACAACATGACTTATAATGAAAGAGCAAGCCTACCAACCCTGATTGTTTAATATGAGTAATGAAATCCCAAATGAGGGCGGTACTTACATACTGAACCCAAAAACTGGCAAACGTAAGCTAGTTCAACAAACAAAACAAGCAGAAATCCCTACAGAGGTAACAACTGATGGCACAACTGACAAGGAAGAGAGTAATTCTAATTGAAGCGGAAAGTTCATATGGAACTGATCCTACTCCTTCAGCAACAGATGTAGTTCTAGTAACTGATCTAAGTATTACACCACAATCAAGTGATGTGGTAAACAGAGATGTTGTCAGACCATATCTTGGTTCTTCACAACAGTTATTAGCAAATACAAGAGTTGAATGTACATTCAGCGTTGAGTTTGCTGGATCAGGCGCAGCTGGTACTGCTCCCCGATATGGAAGTGCGCTTAAAGCTTGTGGTCTTTCAGAAACTATAGCTAGTGGAACATCTGTTACTTATGAGCCAATATCAGCTAACTTCTCATCAGTTACTATCCATTACAACGTAGATGGTGTAAGGCATATTGTTACTGGCTGTCGAGGGAATGTCGCATTGTCAGCCGAGGTAGGTTCAATCCCAACGCTTGATTTCACTTTTACTGGTATCTATAATGCTCCAACTGACACAGCATTACCTTCGGTTACTTATGGAAACCAAGCAACTCCATTAATATTTAAAAATGGTAATACTACAAGTTTCCAACTATTAAGCTTTGCTGGTGCGTTACAAAGTTTAAGTTTTGATATGGGCAACTCAATTGTATATAGAGAACTTGTTGGCGGTACAAAAGAAGTACTTCTAACTGATAGGGCTGCCAATGGCTCTGTAAGTATAGAAGCACCAGCTCTTTCTTCTAAAGATTTCTTTGTTGCTGCATTAAGTGATACTGCTCTTGGAAACTTGACAGTTACTCATGGTACTGCTGCTGGTAATATATGTAGATTTAGTAGTACAAAAGTTGATATTGGGGATGTAACTTATGGAGAAATGGATGGTGTAACTATGCTTGAGATTCCATACACACTTGTACCAAGTTCCGCTAATGATGAGTTAAGTATAGTTTATACATAAACATTGACTTCCTAGCTAAAGTGTAGGAGTATATTTATATTTAGGATTTTATGGCATTTGTCCGCAAAAAAAGCAAGGTCTATCCTTGGCCTGTAGAAGTTAAGCGTCCATCTGAATCTGTTCCAGGCGAATTTGAAACAACAAAATTTATTGGAAAGTTTGCACGATTAGATAGATCATCTTTAGATAAATTTGATAATGAAGATGAGTTTTCTGCTTTGTCAAAAATATTAGTTGGATGGGAAGATGTAAATGAAGAAGATGGTACAGCTATTGAATTTAACAAAACTATTTTGAAAGAATTTTCAGAAGATGTTGATTTTGTAAAAGGAGTCTTAGATGCATTTAAAGCATTTTATGGGAACGCACAATCGGGAAACTAATTGATGCCACCAAATACTGGGCTTCGGGTGGTAAGCAAGTTATAGATGAAACACAACAAGATGCAAAAGCACTTGGGATAGAAATCAAGGAGCAGCCAGAAGAAGAAGAAGATTTTGAGGTCTTTGATGAAAATTGGGAAATTGTTATGATGTTCTTACGATGTCAGACACAATGGAACACAACCTTTGGAGGTATAGTAGGATTAAAATACGAGGTTTTATTGCTTGCTGGAGGCTTATTTGACCTTTACAATGTTAGTAATCGTAAAGAAATGCTAGAGGGCTTACAACTTATGGAATCTGTAGCTCTTAGAGAAACTAATAAAGGTAATAAATAATGGCTAAACAAATAGGCGATATAGAATTAAAGTTTGATGTTACAGGTTTAGAAGATCTTACAAACCTAACAAGGCAACTTAAAAATTTAAGCAAAATTGCAAAGCCAGCAGCAGGTAGTTTTAAAGGATTAATTAATGGAATAAAAGATGTAACTAAATTTACTCCAAAAACAATTAGTCAATTCAAACAAAAAGAAAGGACACTTAAAGCATTAAGAAACGAAGTAAAAGCTGGTGGTGTTGCTTTTAAAAAGTTAGGAAGAGAAATAGATGCTAATAGAATAAAATTACAATCATTTACACAGACAGCCGTTAAGCAAAAAGGATTGTTTGCTGGATTAGGTGCTGGTGGTACAGCAGCTATAGGAGGTGCAGGTGCATATATTGGCAGTTCATTAGGATTACCTCCAGCCATTAGCGGATTGGCAAGTGCAGGTGCTGCTGCCAGTGCTGCGAAAGCTGGAACAGGGATTATGTCAGGTGCTGCTTTATCAGGTGGACTTGCAGGTGCTGGTATTGGCGCAGCGGTTACTGCTGTAGCAGGTGCAGCTTCTTTTGCTGCCGATTCTGCTTCTTATGCAGCAGAAATACAAAAGCTACAAATAGCACTAAAAGGTGTTACTAAAACAGGTGCAGATTTTAATAAAGGTTTAGATGTTATATCTACAACTTCAAGACGATTAAATGTACCAATAGCTGCATCTACCAAACAATTTACAACTTTATCTGCATCAGTTATAGGTGCTGGTGGGACAATAGAAGATGCAGAAGAAGTATTTACAGGTGTATCAAACGCTATTAAAGCGACAGGTGGAAATGCTGAAGATGTACAATCTGCAATTCGAGCGATGTCGCAGATTTTCGGTAAAGGTAAGGTGTCGGCCGAGGAATTGCAGGGGCAACTGGGAGAACGCCTTGCGGGGGCCGTGGTTAAATTTGCAGAAGCAAATGGCAGTAGTTTGCAGAAACTGCAAAAAGACTTGAGGGATGGAACTGTTGGTCTAGATCAAATAATGAACTTTGCTAAGAAGTTAAATATTGACTTTGCTGAAACAGCAGAATTAGTCGCAAATTCATCTGCTGATGCTGGTCAAAGGTTAAAAACTACAATGGATAGATTAAAACTTGCAGTAGGTACTATATTGCAACCTATTGGGGCAGCTTTTCAAAGAGTATTTACTGATATTGTTAATGCTATTACAAGTGCTATAGAAGCGTTTAATAAATTTATGGGTATTGGTTTAGGTAATGCAATAGCAAAAACTGAAAAAGAAATTGCAAGATTAGAAAAAATGATGGAAAACAGAAGAGCAAGTGATAGAAAATCTAATACAAACGTAGAAAAACAATTAAAAGAAGCTCGTGCATTGTTAGCAGAATTGCAAGGAAAAAAAGTTGATGAAGAAGGCAAACCAAAAGGTACAGGTCTAGCTGATTTAGGAGACAGTAATAAATCGCCACTTAAATCATTTGCTGATAGTGCTTTTAAGTTTGCAGAACAAGCTGAGAACGCAGTTGTGAATGCTTTTAAAGGTATGGAAGATGCAATGGTTAAGTTTGTAATGACAGGTAAATTAAATTTTAGAGATTTAGCTAACTCTATAATTTCTGATCTAACAAGAATGTTAGTAAGAGCAGCAGTTACAAAACCTTTGTTTAGTTTCTTATTCCCTGGCTTGGCTGATGGTGGAGTAGTTAGCGGTGGCGAGATAGTACCAAGTGCTAATGGCAATGTATTTGCTAAAAATAAAATTGTTCCTTACAAGATGGGAGGCATTGTAAATCGTCCTACTTTATTCCCTATGGCTAATGGAATGGGGCTAATGGGTGAAGCAGGGCCAGAAGGGGTACTTCCGTTGAAACGTGGTAGAGATGGAAAACTTGGAGTTATAGCAAATGGAGGAGGAGTTGGTAATATTGTTGTAAATGTAGACGCTTCTGGTAGTTCTGTAGAAGGTGACTCTGCTCAAGGGGAACAGTTTGGCAGAGCTTTAGCTGCTGCTATTCAATCAGAAATGATAAAACAAAAAAGACCAGGAGGACTTTTAACATAAATGGCAATTTTTCCAGCTATAGAACCTTCTTTTAGCGTTACTAAAAAATCAGAACCAGTAGTTAAGGTTGTAACCTTTGCTGATGGTTTTGAACATCGTTTAGGTTTTGGATTACCAAATAATCAAGATCCTAAAATATTCGATTTGAAATGGGAAAACATAAGTGAAGAAGAGTCAGACCAAATTGAATATTTTTTAGAGGAACGTGCAAGAGACAAAGCAAGTTTTACATACTCTCCACCAAAAGAAGCTTTTACCAAAACAGGTACATATTCGCAAAGCAGTACGACAATAACTATAACAATCACAAATCATAGATTATTCGCTGGTGATTCTTTAGTGATTGACTTTTCCTCTGGATCTTCAGCAGATGGAACTTATATTGTTTCTTCTATTACTAATGCCAATGTTTTTGTTGTTACAGCAGCTAGTGGTGCGACAACAAGTGGTAATGTTTCTATAACAAAGACAGCATCATATAAGTTTGTATGTCCACAATGGAGTAAACAAATTAACTTGCCTAATTTAGCTACAATTACAGCTACATTTGTACAAAAATTTGAAGCATGACAATAGATACTGCCCCAGTTTTTAGTGATATACAAAAAGTAAATCCATCTTCAATTATTGAGTTATTTAAACTTGAGCTAAAAGAAGGACTTAATTACGCAACAGGTAATCCTTCTAACGTAACAACAGTACATAGATTTCATTCTGGTAGCAATCTTGATGCTTATGGAAATATTGTTTGGAACAGTGAAACTTATCTAAGGTTTCCTGTAGAGGCTACTGGTTTTGCTTTTCAAAGAGGTCAATTACCAAGACCAACAATAACTATAAGTAATATGGGAACTCCAAGTATCTCTGCGCTTTTGTTAGCTGCCAATGCATTTACCGCTGGTAACGATTTGACAGGTGCAAAAGTAACAAGAATAAGAACTATGGCAAGGTTTGTAGATGCTGCTAACTTCTCTGGTGCGACTAATCCATTTGGCACTCCAGATCCAGACGCAGAGTTTCCAAGAGAGGTATATTACATTGATCGTAAATCAGCAGAAAATAGAGAAGTTGTACAGTTTGAATTAGCTGCAATTTTTGATATGGCTGGTATCCGTGCGCCAAAACGACAATGTACCAGAGATGTATTTCCATCTATAGGTACATTTATAGGATGAATTGGAAAGAAAGTGCATTGGTTCATGCGAAAGACCAAGATCCTAAAGAAGCTGTTGGTTTAGTGTTAAATATAAAAGGCAAAGAAAGGTATTTTCCTTGTCGTAATTTATCTATGACAGCTAACCAATGTTTTATCCTTGATCCAGAAGATTATGTCAAGGCAGATAAGTTAGGAGATATTATTGGAGTTTTTCATAGTCATCCTGTTACTACACCACAGCCTACGCAAGCAGATAAAGTTAGCTGCGAAGATAGTAATCTACCTTGGTATATAGTCAATCCAAAGACAGAAACTTGGGGATATTATGAGCCTCAAGGATACAAAGCACCATTAATAGGAAGAGAATGGGTTTGGGGTATAACAGATTGTTGGGCATTAGTTCGTGATTATTATCAACAGAAAAAAAATATAACTTTGTTAGATTACGATAGAAATATGACTCCTGAGGAGTTTTTAATAAATCCTTTATTTGAGAAATATGCAATACAAACTGGATTTAGAGAACTTGATAATGATGAAAATTTAGAAAAAGGTGATGTATTATTGATGTCAATACTACATCCAACTTTAAATCATGTAGCTATTTTTCTAGGAGATATGGTTTTACATCATTTAGCCGATAGACTATCTTGTAGAGAGCCATATTCTGAGTGGTTACAAAAATGTACTGGAAAGAGGTATCGTTATGCTCAGAAAAATTAAATTACATGGAGAACTTGCAGAGTTTTTAGGTCAAGATGAATTTGAAGCGGTTGTAAAAACAACAGCAGAAGCAGTTAAATTTTTAATAACAAATTTTCCAAAATTAGAACCATATATGAGTAACAGATATTATCAAGTATTAGTTGGAGATAACGAATTAGATAAAGATCACATTCATGATCCTGTAGGTAAATCAGAAATACATTTTGTACCTGTTATTAGCGGTGCTGGTGGGTCTAGTACTAATAGAATATTAATTGGTGCTGCATTAATAGGAGCTAGTTTCCTGTTTCCAGGTGCTGGTTTGTTTGGGACAACAAGTCTCTTAGGCTCTAGTGCTGGAGTAGTTGGAATTTCAACTCAAGGTGCATTATTAGCAACAAAGATAGGAACAGCTATAAGTGCTGTGGGTGCAGGGATGGTTTTAAGTGGCGTGTCTGAAATATTATTTCCATTGCCTACACCAGAAGAACAAGAAGATGATCCACGTATATCTTTTAACTTTTCGGGGGTGCAAAATACTAGCCGAGCTGGAACTAGCCATCCAATTTGTTATGGAGAAATCGTATGCGGATCTGTGGTAATTTCCGCTTCTGTTGACACGAATCAGGTGGTCGCATGACACAAAAAATTATTAAAGGTTCGGGTGGCGGCCCTCCAACTCCTCCAACTCCGTATCGTGCGCCCGATACTTTAAATAGTAAACAGTTTGCGACTATACAAGACTTATTATCAGAAGGTGAGATAGAAGGTTTTGCAACACCATCAAAAGCTGGTATTGCTAAAAGTTCTGCTGATTATTTAACGTCAGCACAAAAAGATATATTCCTTAACAACACACCAATACTGAATGCTAACGCTAGTAATAGTAGTCCAACAGATGCAGATTTTAATTTTCAAAGCGTTGTATTAGATGCACGTTTTGGTACTAATAATCAACTTGTTATTCCAGGGATTGAGTCTAGTGATCCTGTAAACTCAAGCCCTATAGCTGGTTTCCCCAGACCTTGTACTGTTGCTAATGGAGGAGTGTCACAATCTATATCTCTCAATAAAGATGCAGTTAGAGTAACTGTATCTTTTTCTCAACTACAAAAAGCAGAAGATAATGGAGATTTATTAGGTTCAAGCGTTGAATTAAAAATACAATTACAAACTAATAATGGAACTTTTCAAACAAAAATTCAAGAAACTATAACTGGAAGATCTGCTGATTTATATTCCAAAGAATATCGTGTAAATTTGCCAGCTACATATTCACAAGCTGCAATTAAAGTTCTTCGAGTCACAGCAGATAGTACGACAACACAATTAAAAGATGAATTTAGTGTTTCTGTTATGCAAGAAATAGTTGATGATCCACAGACATATCCCGATTCTGCTTATGCACAATTAAGAATAGACTCTGAGCAATTTAGTGCAATACCAAGAAGAGCATACAGAATTAGGGGAATAAAAGTACGAATACCAGCAGCAAATGGAGGATTAACTCCAACTGTCGTTGCAAATCAAACTATTGCTGATTCTTTAGGTTTAGGAACTTGTAGTAGTTTTGGTTTTATTCACTATCCAGAAAATTACGTTTTTAATGGGCAAATGGCTGCTGCAACTTGGTGTAGTGATCCAGCAATGGTGTTACTTGACCTCCTCACGACTAAACGTTATGGATTTGGAACTCATATAGCTCCTAATCAAGCTAATGATTCTGAATTGTATGAAAATTTAGATCTATATAGTTTTGTTGCTGCTAGTAGATATTGTACTGGAAATGATGGAGGTAGAACTTTACTTGATGATGGTTTTGGAAGTAAAGAACCAAGGTTTAGTTGCAATGTAAACATACAATCATCTAAAGAAGCATTTGATCTTATTAAAGACTTAGCATCAATAATGAGATGTATTCCAGTATGGTCGCAAGGATCTATTTCTATTATCCAAGATGCACCAACAGACCCAAGTTATTTATTCAGTTTGGCAAATGTAACTTCAGAAGGTTTTAGTTATACAGGTTCTAGTCTTAAACAAAGACATTCTGTTGTAAGTGTTAGTTATTTTAATATGGATTCAAGAGAAATGGATTTTGAAGTGTATGGCGATGGTAATAGTACAGCAGAAGTTAATAGAAGAGCAAAACTTGGAATAGTTTATAAACAGGTAAAAAGTTTTGGATGCACTTCTAGAGGTCAAGCGCAGCGTTTGGCTCGTGCAATTGTCTTCTCCGAGGAACAGGAATCTGAGGTTATAAATTTTTCAACATCAATGGATGCTGGTGCAATAGTAAGACCTGGTAGCGTAATTGCTGTGAATGATCCAGTTAGACAAGGAGATAGAAGGTCAGGTCGGATTGCTACTGCTACAACAACACAAATTACAGTTGATGATACTGCTGATCTTTCTAGTTTTGGAGGTGGTAATGAAAAAGTAAGTGTTATTATGCCCGATGGTACTGTTGAAAAAAAAGCTTGTACTGTCGTAGGAGATAAAATAGATTTAACAAGTGCATTAAGCACAACTCCTAATGTAAATTCTATTTGGTTATTAGAAAGTGACGGAACAGGAGAAGAACCACAGACTTTTAGAGTTGTAAGCGTAGAAGAACAAGATGGTGTAAATTATGCTATTAGTGCATTGGCTTATAGGTCTGATAAGTATGACAATATAGAGTCAGTAGACTTCCCCACCTTACCAGCGAGAAACATATCAAGACTTAATGAATTAAAACCAGCACCTTCTATAAAAACTCCAATATTAGAAGAAATAGTTGTTGTAAATAATATTGCAATAAACAGATTACTTATATCTTGGATTCCTGTTGCTGGAGTTACACAATATCAAGTTCAATATAGATTTCAAAATACTAACTGGGTTACTGAAATTGTATTTAGACCTGATATAGAAATTATGAATACACAAGCTGGAATTTATGATATAAAAATATTTTCTTTTAACGCTGCTGGTCAATTATCTTCTACTCCATCATCAACACAGTTTAATGCAACTGGTAAAAGAGATGTACCAAATGATGTACAAAATCTTACATTAGAACCTGTAAACGATAAATTAGTAAGATTAAGATGGGATAAATCTATTGATGCTGACGTTTTACATGGAGGTCGAGTTTACATCCGACACTCAAATAAGACTGATGGTACTGGAACTTTTGGTAACTCTGTAGATCTTGTACAAGCTGCTGCTGGTAATACTACAGAAGCAGTTGTTCCAGCTTTAGAAGGTGAATATATTTTAAAATTTAGAGATGATGGAGAAAGATTTAGTACAGGAGAGACAAGTGTAATTTTAGATTTGCCAGATATGGTAGATACACAAGTCATTCTTACAGAAAGAGATGATGATAATAATTACCCTGGCACTAAGACTCGCACAAGCACTACAAGTAACGTATTAAGTCTTACCAATCCAGCAGCTACTAATGGATTAACAGGAACTTACGATTTTCAAAATACAATAGATTTAGGTGGTGTATTTTCTTTAAATTTAAAAAGAATATTACAAACGATTGGAGTTGAAATTGGTAATACTATTGAATCACAAATTCCAGATTTACCTCCAAGTTTAGGTGGGCCTACTGGTGGTGGGTGGGATAACTATGCAACTAATGGTAATTTTGATGGTACTGCCATTGAAGATGTTAATGCTCAAATGGTTGTAAGAACAACGCAAACAGATCCATCTGGCTCACCAACATATTCATCTTTTAATACTTTTGCAAATGGAACATTTAAAGGAAGAGGATTTCAATTTAGATTAAATTTAACTTCAGAAAATACTGGACATAATATAAATGTTATTCAAGCTGGTTTTGTTGCATCGTTTGAATCTAGAACTGAAAGAAGTTATCAAACAGGTGGTAGCACATCAACTCTTCCTTTAGATCACACAACAAGTATGACTAACGGATTAGACGTAACATTTGCAAAACCATTTTTTGTTGGTACTTCTAGTTTAGGAGGGCTTCGTCAATACAAACCTTCACTTGGAATAACAATAATGGGTGCTGCTGGTGGTGAATATTTTGTAATTAAAACAGATTCAAATGGCGATTTTCTTAATGCAGCAGGGAATATAGTTACTGGTACAGGATTTAATATTAAGATATTAGATAGTTCAAATAATCCAGTAAATAAAAAATTTACTTTTCAAGCTGTTGGATATGGCAAAGGGGTGTAATATGGAGGAAAGTATTTTTTAAATGGCACAAATAGCAGATAAAGATATTGAGAATAGTTCGGGTGCTGGTGTAAGAACAGACTTAAACAATGCTTTCCCTGCGGTAGCAACAAATAATTTTGGAGATAAAGCACAGGCTGGTCAAATATTACCATGTGAATTTGTTGCAGATAGTTCTACTTCTAAATTATTAATAAGGTCAACAACAGGAGATGATGGCACTTCTGGTACAACTCCAACATACTTTGATGTTGGAAATTTAGACGAAGCGAACTTAGGACTTGTAAAAAGGGCTGGAGACACGCTAACAGGCCCATTAGAACTAGACGATGGCTCTGGAGCAAGTAGTCCAGCACTATCTTTTGACGGAGATAGCGATACAGGAATTTTTAGGTCAGGTGCTAACACGATGGGTTTTTCTACTGCTGGCACACAGAGAGTCGGAATAAGTAATGCTGGCTTAGATATGCTTAACGCATTACCTATTAGGTTTCAAGATACAAGTGGATCTCCTTTTGTATCTTTACAATCTCCATCATCATTGTCTGGAAATGTAGCTCTTACGTTACCTCCAGCGATAGTAAATGGTGGTTTTATGAAAACTGACGCATCAGGAAATTTAAGTTTTTCTATTGTTGAAGGTGTGCCAACTGGATCTGTATTCTGTATAGCAGCTAATACAGTTCCAACAGGTTATGTTAAATGCAATGGTGCTTCATATTCAAGAACAGGAACATATGCTGCGTTATTTGCAATTATAGGAACTACTTATGGCGGTTCGGGTAGTAATTTTAATGTTCCAGATTTACGAGGGGAATTTGTTAGAGGTTTTGATGATAGTAGAGGTGTAGACAGTGGAAGAAATATTAATGATCCGCAAGGTGGACAAAACGCATCACACAATCACTCAATAAGTGCTTCTGGTACAACAAGTAATCCAACTCCTACGTTAACTGGAGATGTACGAAGAATATCAGAAGGTTATAGGGCGCAAGGTACTGCCAGTGGTGTATTCACAAAAGAGTTAGATGGAAACAACAACATAACAGGTGCAAGTTCTACAAGTGCTGTAGCTGGTTTCAGTATGGATGCTACACACACACATACAGTCTCTGTATCTGGCACTTCTGGAAGTCAAGGTTCAGAAGCTAGACCTAGAAACATAGCTATGCTTTACATTATTAAAATTTAACTATGGCAATTCAACCTGGAACATATAATTTTACAATGCAGAGAAGAGCAGACTTTTCTTTGCAACTTATTTTTAAAGATGGTAATGGTAATGCAATAAATATAACTGGTTACACAGTATTAGCTCAATGTTGGGATGAGGGAAGAAATATAAAATATGCTGATTTTACAGTTACTTATACAAATAGAGTTACAGGTACAGTTGACTTATCTTTAACTGATGTACAAACTACAACATTTGAAACTAATACACTTTATTATGATGTTATGCTTATAGACACAAGTGGAGTGCGAGAGTACTACCTTGAAGGTGTTATAACTATGTCAGAAGGATATACAGCACCATGACCTCAGTTAACATAACGACCACAAAAAATACTGTTACTGTTAATGAAGGTGATACAACTGTTGTAACTGTCGCAACCCAAGGATCTCAAGGGCCTGGTTTTGATCTTGCGTTGGATCATTCAGCTAAAGTGAATAATTCAATCATGTACTATGACGGAACTTCTGGTAAAGTTAAATTAGATTCAACTACCACCAAACTTACACTTGTCGATGGGGGTTCATTTTGACACATGGCTAACACAATCCGCATAAAAAGATCCACAGGATCATCAGCACCAACAACACTAGAAAATGCGGAATTAGCATTTAGTGAAGGTAATCAGGTTTTATATATAGGTATAGGAACTGGCGGTTCTGGAGGATCTGCAACTACTATCAATGCTATTGGTGGTAAGGGTAAGTTTTTTGATACAGATACAACAAGAACAACTAATCATGTATTAGCTGGTGCTGCTTCTGGAAGTGCTGCTGCACCTACATTTAGGGCATTAGTTTCAGATGACATACCCTCTCTTGCACATACCAAGATAAGTGATTTCGATACAGGAGTTAGAACAAATACACTTAATCAAATGGCTGCGCCAACAGGTTCAGTTTCATTTAACTCTCAGAATATTACAAATTTAGCTGATCCAGTAAATACACAAGATGCAGCGACCAAGGGTTTTGTCGAGGCTACATCGCAAGGACTTGATGTTAAGGATTCGTGCGTAGCAGCAACAACAGCAAACATAACAATATCAACTGCACTTAATAATGGAGACACGTTAGATGGTGTTACGTTATCAACTAATGATCGAGTATTAGTTAAGGATCAATCAACAGCAAGTCAAAATGGTATTTATGTAGTCGGCTCTTCTCCAGCAAGGGCAGCAGATTTAGCTACTGGTGCTAACGCTGCGGGTTTCTTTACCTTTGTAGAGAAAGGAACAGTAAACGCAGATAATGGCTTTGTTTGCACATCGGACTCTGGTTCTGCTGTCGTAGGGACAAATAATTTAACCATAGCGCAGTTTTCGGGTGCAGGGCAGATTACAGCAGCAGATGGTCTACAAAAATCAGGTAACACATTATCAGTTGATCTTAAATCTAATGGTGGACTTGTTATTGAATCTACTGAAATTGCTGTTGATCTTGGTGCTAGTTCTATAACAGGTACATTAGCTATTTCTGATGGAGGAACAGGCGCAACATCAGCTTCTAATGCAAGAACATCATTAGGACTTGTTATCGGTACAGATGTAGAGCCTCATAGCGATAAGCTGACAGAACTCGCAACCATGAATCAAACAACAGCTAACTCTTTAGCTGATTTGTCAGATACCGAAGTACAGATATTAGATGGAGCAACAGTTACAACAACTGAGTTAAATATTTTAGATGGTAATACATCAGCAACATCAACAACGCTTGCAGCAGCAGATCGTATGGTTATAAATGATAATGGCACAATGGTTCAAGTTGCTCTTACTGATCTTGTTACCTTCTTAGAAAATGGAAGTGTATCAGGTTTTGACATTGATGGTGGTACTTATTAAGCCATAGGAGGTAACAGCCAATGGCTAACACAATCAAAATCAAAAGAGGTTCTGGAAGCGATCCAGCAGCAAGTGATATGGTTTTGGGCGAACCAGTATTACGAACTGATACAGCAGAATTATTTTTTAAGAAAGATGATGGTTCAGTTGCAAAGGTATCTGGAGGAGGCGGTGGCCCTGATTTTAAGTATTTAGCACTTAGAAACGCAGCTAACAATGGTGCAGCATCTTATCCAAATGCAGATTTCACTCTTGTAACTTCTGGAACTACCACAGCAATAACTCCAGCAGCAGCAAACACATTATTGGTTAGTGTTAATGGTGTAATCCAAAAACCAAACACAGGCACATCTACACCTTCACAAGGTTTTGCGTTAAGTGGATCTACTATAAAATTTGGAGCTAACATCTCTGCTGCACCAGATTTTATTCTTTATCAAGAATCAGGTGGTATTGGAGAACCTAGCGATGAGACTGTTAGTGAAGAAAAATTAAAAGTTAGTAATAGTCCTGTAAACGGATATTTCTTATCTGCACAGTCTGGTAATACAGGAGGACTTACATGGGCTGCACCTGTAGCAACGTCTTGTACAGGTAATTCTGCAACAGCAACAGCACTTGCGACTGCTAGAGCTATAAATGGTGTTAACTTTGATGGTACGGCTGCGATTACAGTAACGGCTGCTGCTGGAACATTAAGTGGCACTACGTTAAATAGTTCTGTTGTTACTAGCTCTCTTACCTCGTTAGGAGACTTGGCAGGGCTTACTGTTATTGGTACAAGTGAATTTACTGCCAATGTAAAATTTGATGGAGCTACTGCTGGTAGAGATATTACTTTTCTTAGATCAACTAACACTCTTCGGTTTCAAGACAATACAGTATTGAGCCTAGGAGATAGTGATGATTTTAAAATGTTCCATAACGGGTCTATAACAAGATTTGTTCATGATCTAGCAGATGCAAATTTAGAATTTCAATCTGACAACTTTGTTTTTAAGGATAAGGACAATGGTGACGTTATGGCAAAGATGATCCATGACGGAGCCGTAGAGCTATATCACAATGGCACTAAAAAGTTTCAGACAGCAAGTAATGGTGCACAGGTTATAGGATCATTAGGTGTTGATGAATTATATATGGGGGACAATGAGCAAATAAAAATAGGTGCGGAAGATGATTTCTTAATTTATCATGGAGGATCTGAAAACGTACTTGATGGTGTTTTACACAAAATTGAATTAAGACATGGTTCAGAGAAACATCTTGTAGCTAATCCAGACGGAGCAGTAGAGCTATATTACGACAACGTTAAACAGCTATCTACACGTTCTGATGGAATCGAAATTCATGCTCCTGAAGGTGGTGAAGCAGGGCTGTATTTAACAGCAGATGAAGGAGATGATACTAACGATAAATATAGATTGATTGCTCAAAATAGTGGTGACTTAGTTTTTCAAAGACATACTGGATCAGCATATAGTAGTGAGCTAAGATTAAAAAGTGCTGGTGGAATCCAAGCAAACTTTCAAGGAAGTAACAAGTTTGAAACTTCAAGTACTGGTGTAACAGTTACAGGAAAAGTATCAGCAACATCAATATTCTGTGATGACAATACCGATACAAGTATGGACACTAATCCAAGCGGTCAGGTTGTATTCGGTGGGAATGGATATACAGGTGCTATTGCTTTAGATGGATCAAATATGAATATTTATCATAATGCGTCTGCTAGAGGTATACAGTTTGGTATTCATGGACAAGCAGTAGCTAGATTTGATACATCTGGTCATTTTCTACCTGCTGCTAATAATGCTAAAGATTTAGGTTCATCATCATTACGTTGGAGAAAACTTTACAGTACAGGCTTAAATGTTAATGGTGGAACTACACCAGCTACAATAACTCATACTGGCGGTAATGCTTTAACTTTAAGTCGTAGTAGTAAAAATCTTAATTTTAACGCTAACTACGGAGCAGCTAATACTCATGCAACAATAGACGTT
>VTLG01015870.1_pt1 | contig 17356 bp, 32 predicted proteins | sample 4694571 | NCBI WGS metagenome assembly VTLG01 (sample SAMN12604809, study PRJNA352737) | marine metagenome | biome: ENVO:00000447; feature: ENVO:00000209|ENVO:00000569|ENVO:01000036; material: ENVO:00002151; isolation source: viral sequences binned using virsorter ...
TTTAATAACATCTCCCGTAACAGGATCAATTCTTTCACCCGACACTTTTCTAGCAAACTTAGCTTTACTTTGTTGTTTTTGTGTATAAGCCCTCCATAACTTTAATTCTTCAGCGCTAAGTTGTTTTTCAGCTGCCATTAAATTAGACACCGGTACATTTTTTCTTTTACCAAATCCTTTAACTTCAAGAGGAGATCCCATTAAAGGTTTATTCCAGTTCGCTTTATGAGGAATAGATGGATCTTTTATTCTCTCTTTGATATAGGTTAAATATTCTTCCGTACTCATAGAACGTTTATCAGACACAAAATTTTTAAAATAAGATTTTACTTTGTCGGGAGAATAGTTCAGTTTTAATTTATTCACAGCTACTACCGCATCATCTAAAGAGTAATTAGGCTTTTGCATTATTTTCTCAAAAATTTCGATAAGTTTAACGGGTCCTGCATAACGCAATCCAATCCTTCCCCCCTCTGCATTCGGTCTTCTTCTCATCTCTTCGGTGATTTCAAAGTCTTCTAGAATTTTAGTATTGCCTACCGACTGATCATCTAAATCCCACCAATCGCCTTCTTCCCAATTGTACGTAGGCTTCTCAGCATAGGATTTTGTAGGACTTAAGGGTTTGGCGCGAGTAGAAAATTGATCGAGCTCAAAGCGTTCGCCTAAAGTGATAGGCTCCATTCGTTTAAACCACGGAATGTAACTCATTTTCTCATCCTAAATAGATTAGCCACACCGCCGGTAGCATAGCCAGGAACATATCCTCCCTGGGCAAAGAATTTCGGCAACTGATCCTTCCATTGTTCAATGGTCATTTTGTAAACGTCATCCCCACGGGTATAAAGATCTTCCATTACAGAGATAATATCATTCGTGCTGGTTTGTTCATGCATAGCGATATTATGATCTGGGTTCTTCGTTTTCTCTAAATAGTTTTTAGCCACTCGACCTTTCATAATCATATCAATTTCCTTAAGTGAAAAGCCTTTTTTAGCTAACTCACTGGTACTTAACTTACTATAAAGCTCGTTGTTTAATTCCATATTGCCTTTAGCCTGAATTTTATAATTAGGATTAGACATAATCGTCTTACCTTCACGGTCTACCGTTTCATGCCAAACTTCTTTTCCATCTTCTCTCATTTTATTCTTTTTAGGATCCCATTTATCCCAGAAAGACGTTCCTTCCTTACGGGTCAATTCTCCTGTCTTCTTATTTTGAGTCGCACTAAACCTTCCTATCGTTCGACCCACCTTGATTGGATGACCGGTCTCATCTAAACCTATAACAATCATCATATTATTTTCAGGATCTAGTGTTGGAAATTTATTCCCATATTTTTTTAAATTGTTTTCTTTAATTAATTTATTTCGAGCCGCCCATAATGAAGGACGTTCTGTGTCATAGATGGCAGCAATCAAATCTTTTTTAGGACCTTTATAGACATCTCCTGGAATATTAGGATTGTCCGCAATCTCTCGAATACGAGTTTGAATCCCTTGAAGTCTTTTTTGAATTTCACCTAAAGATAATTTACTAAAATCAAATTCTTTTCTACCTTTATCTATTAAGAAAGACATTTGATCTTTTAAGTTACTCTCTAAAGCTGCTTTCTCCGTTTTAGAAAGCCCTCGCATAGCATTAATATCGGTCAAAAGGTTATCAATCTTTTCCATCTCCTTGGTATAAGGAGGAAGATTCTGTTGATTCTCATATAGTCCAGGCCTCCAATTCTTAACGGGTTCTACTATCGTCGGTTTCCAGCCTTTAAAATAATCCTCAGGTTTTTTCTTTTTAAATAATCCTTCCACCCCTTCTTTTCCTGAAGAAGTAAATTCATCATGTGTTTTTTTCAAGAAAGTATCTTGATCCTTGATTACTTTCTCATGATTTTTTAAAATATTTTTATTGGACTCAAAGATCGTTTTCTGTTTCCCATCCAATTGTAATTTTTTATTTTTTAGAAGATCATCAATTTGAGTAACCGCTTCTTTAAATTTTTTCCAGTCTTTCACCGCAGTATGAACTTTATTCACCACTGCATTTGCAAATTTGCCCCCTTTGGGGATCATGCCTATAACTGTATGTATACCTTTTACCATCTTAATAATATTCCCTTACTTCTGGAGGTTTCTTGGGATCCTTGTAATCTTCTGGATGCGTAATCCATCCCCCTTGTCTAAATCGCATTAATGCTTGAGTGGTACTATCCACCAAGTCATCATGATCACCGTATGGAAAGGAAGCACATTCTTCGATAACTTCTTGAGCGTACTCCATCTCCACTGGAGCCCAAATTCGGCCCGACTCAAAAAGAGGTGAGACCGCATTTACTCTACTATGCTTATCATTTCCTTTGCTCGGAGTAAAGTTGATAACTGGGATTCCCATGTTTCTCAATTCAAAGGCTAAAGGTAATCCTGCTGCCTTCGACTCAATAATGACAGTATCCGGTTCCCAATACTTATAAAGATCAAGCGCCTTGCGCCTTAATTCTGGAAACTCGTACCTTCCTCTTACACTATCAACCAGGATCAAGTTGTCAGGAGTATCTTCTGAGGTCGAAAACACACCCCAGGTCGTAATGGCTGAAAAGTCAGCCGTCTCTTTTTTCAAATAAGCAGTATCGTAGCTTTGAATCACATGTTTCAATGGAGGCATCTTCGGAGACGTCCATTTCTTCCACCACTCTCGTTTAATGAGTGCCCCTTCTTCAGAAGTTGGATTCTGCATATATTGAGAATTCCATTTAGGAAGAGCTACTGAAGCCTTGACACTTAAGAGCTGTTCCAAGTCCCAATACTCTGGCCACACGGGTTTACCGGATGGTAAGATAGCAGGAAATTCTACAACCTCCCACTGATCGGCTTTGGGTTCTTTTTGAGCGGCTTGTAAAATGCCGGTTAGATCTCGTGTATTCCATCTCGTCATAACGAGAACAATTCTTCCTCCCGGTTGAAGTCTTTGTCGTGGTCCTGCGGTATACCATTCATACGCTCGTTCCATTGCGGTCTTGGACATGGCATCTTGTTCAGAATGCGGGTCATCAATGATAAGAAGATCAGCTCCTCTTCCCGTCACCGCTCCTTCGACTCCAACAGCAAAATACTCGCCTCCTTGATCAGTCTCCCAGCGACCAGCGGCTTTACTATCTTCCATGAGTCTAGTTACAAAAACTTTTTTATATTCTTCTGTATCCATTAAGTGTTTCGCTTTACGTCCAAAACGTACCGCCAGTTCAGCGGTGTGGGTTGCTTGAATAATTTTTAATTTAGGATTCCTTCCAATCATCCACGCAGGAAGAAGGTAAGATGCAAATTCAGATTTTGTATGCCGGGGTGGCATGTTAATAATGAGTCTCTTTATTTCACCGGTTGCTAATTTATTAAATTTTTCTGCAATCACTTTGTGATGGGACCCCTCTATAAAATCAGGCCACATGTGTTTAACAAAGGTTAGAAAATCTCCTTGGATCTCATTCAAAGTCTTCTTTCGGCTCAGTTGAATAAGCTTCTTCTTGGCTTTCCGTCTAAGCTCTGGAGGCAGCTTTTCTATTTTCTCTATAATTTCTTTTAATGTTAAATTTTTTTGCATAATTTTTTATATTATGGGACCCATAAAGTATTTACCAGCATTGACTGTCTAAATCAAGCAATTCAACCAAAAGGAGTGGGACCCCTTTTTAAATAAAATGTTTTAATGTTTTAGGAATTGTCTTTTTTTGAAATGGACTTGGTACCTCTATCAACTCTCACATATATAATAATATAGTTACAAGCAACGAGCCACGCGTCGCTAGACGCGTGGCTCTTGAGGACTTAACTCGGTTGAGTTAATTCTTTAAGTTTATCTCTTGGGTATCTATTGGGTATCTATCTATTGGTTGCTTTATGTTATCATCATTGTAGTGCGTTTCAGTAATTGCAATACGTTGACCAAGTAAATCATTGACGAAATAATAACCTGAGCCACCATCTCTGCTATGTCGCCAATGATGTTGCTTATACCAAGCCTTATCACAATCAGTTCTTTTAGGCTCAACGATTCTACCGAAGTGATTGACAGCCTGATCGCCGAACTTTCTAAACCAATCATCTTGGCAATTCATTGAACACGCATTGCCACCAAGATAATAGAATGATGAACGTCGTCTAGTCTGATAATACTTGGCGCCTTTCGGTCCACGTATTCTGTCTTTAGTTCTATAAGTATGACACTTTGGTCCTTGGCAATATTTCATTAGTCTAACAAAGTCATATAAGCCTTAGGATTTAACCTACTAAACTTATCTAACCCCTTTTGCATTGTGTTATAATCCTTTTTCATTTCAGCATTTTTGATTTCGTAATAAAGTTTTTCTTCTTCTTTATTAACCATATCAATCTGACCAGAATAAGGATTCATTATTTCTATTGTTCTTTTAGTCATTAGTTTATCCTCTTCATTTCTTCTTGGTTTAATCCGACAGAAATATGAATAGGCGAAAGTTTATTACTCGCATATCTATAATTACCTCTATCTCTATCAAAGTATAAAATGTAGTTTTCATTAAACTTACATTTCATATCCCATTTGCCACGTCTAGTAATGTGCTTTTTGTCCTTGTTAACTTCCCCGCCAATAGTTTGAGGAGTGTAAGTTATCATAAACATTGTGCCATCTTTAAAAAGGGATTTCATTTTTATCCTCTTTCTGTTTTTCCAACTCGTCTATTTTGTCTTGGATTTTATTTTTGACTTGGAATAATGCCAATAGTTGGGCATTGATTATTATGTCGTCTATTGTGTCTTTCATTATGTCCTCTTTCTGTTATGTATGGGATAATATATGATATCCCATACATTGTCAAGTCTTATTATTGTGCTTGTTGCTCTTGGTTATATTTCAACCTAGCCGCTATTTTCTGCTCTCTTGTTTGAGTTTTATTCTTCATACTCTTTAACATTTCAGCCGCATTTTTTGGATTGTAAAGAGTTAAGCCAGTTGAGTTAGTTCTGATGATTTCCGCCTCATCTAATTTCAATCCGCTTTCAGTTGCAAACTCAATCGCCTCGTCAAGATATTTATATCCTTTCACTACATCTTTAACAAATTTCATTTGAGTTAAAACACTTGTTATCCATTTTTCGTGGCAAGTTATTAACTGACCTTTTTTAGATTGCCAAAACATCAACGTATCATATTCCTCTTTATTACAAGCAATAGACCTATCTCGGCAATACTCTCTACCGATTAAATCAAGAACATAATCATTGTTCCACTCTCTTGCATAAGAGGTTTGATTTTCACGTCCACCAGTAGTTCCAAGATATCTGTCATTAGCATCTTGAAATTTTGTTTGGTGTGGATTGTGTGGTTTGTCTTTCATCTCAATATTAATGTCGGGATTGCAACCCTCTCTATTTTTGAGTTCATCTCTAAAATAGGCATAACCAAAGTCGTGGTCTTTACTACCCTCAACCCCATTAATATTCCCATTGAGTTTAAAATCAAAATGACTTTCAATATATTTATCTTTCATAACTACTTTGTCATTTTCATCTCTTTCTTCTACTTGACCTTGATAGCCAAAATGGAAACAACTATCTTTCGCAATAGTATTCACATTATCAAACTTATTTTGTAAGTGATATGCCATTTTAACATCTTCGGGTGTGTAGTGTCGTCTAACTATTTGTTCAGCAAGTTCCCAAGTTTTATCTTGCAAAGGTTTCATTTCTTCCCTTGCTTTTAAATATGCCTCTTTCTCTTGCGTGTTTTCTTGTTCCAAGTGTACTCGCATACGATTTGCAATCTTATTACGATACTCGGAATTTAGTCTTATTCTACTCATTGTTTGTCCTTTCTGTTAAATTAAATTTATAAACTACTTGACATTTAAAGTCAATGGGTTTATATAAGATAATATATGAACAACACTTATACAGAATGCACAATTTGTGGTTGTAGCCCAAAACCTGATGAATGGTCTTCAATGGTAATTGGGGCTTGTATAGATTGTGGTTAGAAAGAGGAAATATGTGGAAATATATTGTTAATGTTTTAGATGGTGAATTTAGCCCATTTCCAAAATGGTTGTGGTTTTCAAATCTAGGATTGATTGCTGTTTCTATACTTATTATAGTGTGGTTATGGTAGAGATATTTGAGATCTTTTGGAACTCGCCAATAGAATTGAAAGTGATTATTCTAGCTGGTTTAACTGCATTTGTTCTGCTTGCTTATTTTGGTATTAAAGGCACAGACGAGGCAATAGATTTTCAAAATAGATTATGGGAAGAAGAGCAATGGAAGAGAAGAAACAATATTAAATGAATTTGCTGAAGATATGCGGGGGCGACCTGCTGATGATAAGCAAAGGTCAAGCGCAAGCGCAATTGGTATTACTGCGCTTGGCCAAACTTGAGCCCTGATCTGATTGGAACGCTTAAAGTAATAAAGAGCCTAGGTACAAGCCAGTCAGATCTGGGGTCAATGGGCCGGAATCACATAGCCCAACAGGACCGGTGTTTAACTGTGAATATGAAAATCAAAGAGATGGAGCATGGCTCTTGTGACTGAAGTCTAAAGAAAAAAACAACTCTAAACACCACTTTAGAATGATTCTAAAGTAAAAGCCTCAAGCCACAAGCTTGACACAATTAGAAGATATAAGAAATTATGAAAGAAATTAAATTACAAGTAAGTAACATAAGCACAGGACAGTGGTCCACGCTCATTCTAGAGCTAAACAACATGTCCAAGTCCTGGCGCCGGTTCGGCCCGGATATAAAGCTGCAAGCTGCAAGCATCACGCGAATCATAGCCGCGGGACAGGTGAAAGCCTCAAGCCGCAAGCGTCAAGCTTTGGCCACATTTAAGAAGTAAACTAAAATTATGTTAAAGAAAGAAGCAAGACAAATCACCGGCGGCCTGTCAGCTCCAAGCAAAATGCCAGGACCAGCTTACAACCTGCCGGCTACCGAATGCAAAACAGGCGCGAAGCTGGTGAAGGTTCCAGGCAGCGTTTGTCATGGATGCTATGCACTTAAAGGAAGATATAGATTTCGCAATGTTAGACTGGCGCTCGCTCGAAGGTTAGAAAGCCTCAAGCACCCGCAATGGGTGAAGGCCATGACTGTGCTCATTAAGGGCGAGCCTTGGTTTAGATGGCACGACAGCGGAGACCTGCAGTCAGTCACCCATCTTAAGAACATATTTGAAGTCTGTAAAGCCACGCCGGAGACCAGTCACTGGCTGCCCACACGTGAGGCCCAGCTGTTGAAGCTCATGGATCCGGACGTTATTCCAAAAAATTTAATTATTCGTATGTCCTCACATAGAATCGACCAGGGACCAGTCAAATTCTGGCCCTGGACGAGTACTGTGTCCACAGCTGGCAAGACGTGCCCAGCTCAGGACCAGAACAATCAATGCAAAGACTGTAGAGCATGCTGGGACAGGAAGGTGGCCAATGTCACATACCCGAAACACTAAAAAACCTCCACGCGCGCACGGGCCTGAACCACTCAAGCTGCAAGCCCCAAGCCGAAACAACAAAGTTGCAAGCCGCAAGCTACAAGCTTCAAGCCTCAAGCGTCTTGATAATAGACTCAAGCCCCAAGCTGCAAGGATCTAGCTTAAAGCCACAAGCGACAAGCTCCATGATTTTAGTACCCTGAAAAAGTTTTAGGTCGCTCTGACCGAGCGACTTTACTAGGATGAAAGTATTCTTCGGATGACGAATATGAAACGCAATTTGATGAGGAGAAAATCTAACTTTGTTACTCTTTGTAACCTTCAATTCAACAGTGAAAAACTTCCCAGAATTAGTGTAGCCCAATAGATCAGGAGTACCGAGTAAGCTAGTATTTTCCAGCCTTGTCCATTTAATCTGAGGTGTATTTCTCTTAAGCTCATGCCACAATTTTTTCTCTGGTCCCATAAATTTTTTTAAGGTAACAGATGTAGTTAAACAATCAGTTTTGGTTTGCCCATTGGAGCAACTTCTTCATGTGTTCTGATTACAATTCGATGTGTTTCACGAGCGCCAAAAATTTTATTCTCCACGAGGTCTACACCCATCACATCATAATGTCTACCATCTGGTGTACGAATTTGAACTCTAGCGTCCTGTGCGACACCACTACCTTTTTTCGGTCCAACGAACCGATCAAACAACATAATTAAATCTCTACCTCTGAGCACTACAACACTCCAGCTTTACGCATTCTATCAACAGAATCTTCTACTTGGATCGCCAACTTTTTATTATCCGCTTCTAACTCCGTTATTCTCATCTGTAGTTTACCATTTAATTGATGATGAGATTCATCAACTAATAAGGCTTCAGCCAATCTATTTTCTATCTCTTTTATCTTTTTGTTTGCATCTCTCAACTCAGGAGAATTAGTCACTGTGATTCCTTTAACTAAAATCATTTCATTAGTTAGTTCTTGATTAGTTTTATGAAGAGCTCTTATTTCTTCCATCTGTCTATCCACTTTTTTATGTAGTATTTCGTTCCTTTGTTTCCATACTTCTATGTCTTTATCCATATTGACTTTTTACAATTGTTACCTTAAATTGTCAAGCATGGGAGTTCCTAAGAGATTAACTGAAATGCAACGTAGATTCGCAGAACTATTAGTTCTGCATGAAGGACGTAAGTTTGACTACGAATGTGCTGTAGAAGCAGGGTATAGTGAAAACCGTGCTAGGCAAGAAGCATCAGAACTTCAAAATCCAGAGCAATCTCCATTAGTAGTTAAATACATTGGAGAACTACGAGAGGAACAACGTAATAGATTCAAAGTGAATTATGGCAGACATGTGACAGAACTAGCCAGAATTAGAGATCAGGCATTAAAACATAGATCATTCTCAGCCGCAGCTAACGCTGAACATATGAGAGGGAAAGCCGGTGGACTCTACGTAGAACAAAAACATATTCTACATGGTACACTAGATGATGATAAGAACGAGGAAGAAATGAATAAAGAACTTGCCGAACTCTTAAAGAGTAATCGTAAGATCATTAATATAACTCCAGAAGAGGTTATAGATGAAGAAAGTATAGATGAAGAGCAAACAAAACCAGAATTGCTGTCAGTGAGTAAATCAGAATCCGATCAGGGTTCCACATCTTAATTATTTTTTCTTCTTTTTATTTTTCTTTTTCTTCTTCTTATTTTTTTTCTTAGCTTTTTTCTTTGCCATAATAATATTAATTTAACTTAATCATCTTCTTTATGCAAGCCCTAGGGATCATTGTTCTATCCCCATAGGTAAAGGTACCATCCTCTTCTTTGTCGTAAGAAGCAAATACTTTTACATAGTTTTTATCTTTAGAGAATAACCATCCCTCATTAACAGGAGAGGCTATCTTCATTTTAGTAAATTGTTTTTCATCAGCCCAACCTGAATCAGATATAATATCCATCCATTCAATCCGATACTTTGAATACGGGATATCGTTTGACTGTGTTGCGTTTATGATTTTTCTTCTTCTCGGTTTTTTTCTTGCCATAGTAATAATCCGGGTTATGAATCTTATTAAATTCGTTCATCCAATCTGAATGACCAGTAAATTTTTTATTACGACTTACCATATAACACCCCTATAGAACCTTCCAGACTTTTTCCAGCTTTTTAAAATCGTCTCGTGCGCGTGGCCCCTATTCAAACATATAACATGGGATATTAACATATCACACCCACGTGATATAAGATATTTAAATAAGTGTTGGTATATCTATCTCATTTAACATCACGAACATCACGTAAATCAAAAAGTCGATTTCACGAATTACACAAATTCTGAAAGCCTCTATAGACGTGATCTACGTGATAATGGCTATTTTGCTTGCTTTTCTATGTCGTCCATGATCATCTGCAACGTGATAATTTCGTTCTGCATCTGGGTAATATCCCCTAAAGACTTAGAAATTATTTGATACAGAGCATCTAGCTGCTCGTCGCTGGCCCCTGGTGGCACGTCGGCTTTCAGCATAGACTTGAGCCTTTTTTCGGACACACTTATGCCACGAATTCGCCATGATATAAATTTCTCAGCGATTTTTGTAGTACTCATCTAACCTCCTTAAAAAGTTATGTTGATGTTTAACGAATTCCTTCCCTCTGATAACAAACTTTTGGAAGTAACAATCAGGGGTACACATCAAAATTACACCCTGATCAATCTGGGTTCCATAGACCGCATTATGGGCCATGGCATACGCACCTAACTGCATGAAATAGTCATCAATCCATTCCCTTCGTTTAGGCTTATTACTTTGTTTAAAGTCCACAATACTTTCAGAAAAATCATAGATCCCCACCAAGTCGGTCGCACCTGCGTAAAGACCTGGGTAATGGACCACGACTTCTGATCCCCATATCTCCGTCAGGTCATCTAATCCTTTTTCAATAATCTTCTTGGCCATGGGCTCTGCAATCTGACCCACTTGGGTTAAATCCATATAGCCCTTACAATCGGGATCAAAATGTTTCTGTAAATAAAAATGCATAGCCGTTCCTCTTGAAGCCGCTAGATCCTTGATCCTGGTCGCTTCATCCTCGCCGGTCTTCGCAATCCACCGGTCTAAAGATTTACGTTTCTCTTCAGGTTCTGTCGCTTTCAACACCGTTGTAACACTCGGTAATAGCATGTGAGTAATATCATATTCCCCCTTGATACTGCGTTGCGAGTTCGGATATTCAAATCGTTTATTCCACATCATTTAAAATTATCCTTAAAGGTTCCCTTCCATCCATACGTTCCATAATGGCCGGTAGGCGAGACGGCGTTCGCATAAATCTTGAATCCATTATCTCGAGCCAGTTCACAAAAAGAAAGATCCTCCCCCTTCCATTCTCCTGTCTTGAGACTAAACGTGGTATCCCAAAAATTATACATTAGATCTTTAACGGGATCTTCTTTCGTGGGTCCTCCTAGAATCTCTTCATTCATAGGCTTTCGGTTGGATTCTGGAAAATTAACTTTTAACTCGGGATGATTCTCCATCAGGGTATCAAAGACCGACCGCTTAATGAGCATCAATCCAGCCGGTCCTTGTTCGATTTCCATCAGGTCTCCAGGTAAGAGTTTAATATCATTCCGATTCTTAAAGGTAATAGAGTATTTACTTTTGGTCGGATCCTCCACCGTCTTCAGACGATAAGGGGTACAGATAATATCTTTTTTAGTAATGAGCATTCGGTAAATGGCCTCGGGATTAAATTCTACATCGGCATCAATAAACAACATGTAATCCAAGCCACTATGAAGAAATCCACACGTTAGCATATTTCTTGCATGAGTTACCAAAGGGGATTGAATGGTATGAAAGTGAGCCTTGACGCCTGTCCCTTTAAACTGGTCAAAGAGTCGAAGCAACGAGACAACGGTTTGGCGTTGAATCGAGCCATAACAAGGCATCGCGACATAAACAGAAGGTTTATCGCTCATTCGCCACCCTTAAAAAGTTCTTCCAATCACTGAGTCTAGAGTCATGTTTACGATCATTACATTCCGAGCAACAAAAAATAATATTACCGGGTACATACGTAATCTGGGGATCAAAACGATCGATGGCAAAATTAGTTGAATGGGTTGTTCCTCTTTTCTTGCCCACCTTGGGACCCCTTTGTTTTTTTCGAGTGAGGTAGGACCAGGGCTCATGACAATAGCGACAGAGTCGTCCGGTTGATCTTGGATATTTATCTTTCATATATTGAATATGTAAATATAGTTCAGCCCACATCTGTTCTTTAGTAATCTCAGGCATCCAGACTTTCTTTCGGTATTTAACTCGGGAAGGTTTATAAAGATTAGAAATATATTGTACAATAAAACCTCGTTCCGTATTGGCGTATTTAAAATCAGAGACCTCTGCTCTTTTAGGATATTTTTTGATCCAATCACCCACAGATCCATCCTATCAGTATTTTTCTTATCATAATAGTATCGCTCCAATAATAAACCCGACAATAAACCAAACAATTTCTTGTCTATAGTACAAGGACCATACCTCAAATTTTTCTTTATATTTTTTGATCCAATCACTCACAGATCCATCCTATTAGTAATTTACCATCAGAAGTATAGTTGCCTTGACGTTTGGCGTCTCCATCAATCATCGGATAATAAATCGTATTGACATCCATCCATGCCTTCGCAACCTCTCCACAATTAAGACCGTTGATCTTTAGTTTTGTCTCTTCGATCCCGCTTGTGCTGAGTAGAAGTATGATTAAATATTTCATTCCAATTTTGTTTATATTGTTCGGTGGCAACACGAGAACGTCCGTCCCATTTTCTACCTTTTTCCTTTTGTTTCTTTTCCGTCATAGTCGTATTGGTTATCTCCGTACGTATTGTTTCGGCCATTCCTAAAACTTTTTACGATGGTTCGGCCTTTCTTGTTAATATAAGTAATCCAACCCGTAAATTTAGGATACTTCATAAATAAACTTTTTAACATTTTTTTATAACTCATCGCTTTCAGTTCAGAGTCAGGTTCTCCTGCTTCGTTGGTAATGGTATAAGTATATCTCATTAATGTTTAGTCTCCTTGGGTGGTATATAAGGTTCAACTTCACTTTCCATGATTGTTCGAATCATGGATTCGTACTCGTCATCAGCCAACGTCGTTTTGTATAAACGCATGGCAATCGCAATATAGGTTGCGGCTACCATTTGAGTTGGAAATTTATTCATATACTCCATCGCATCTTCAAAGACACGATTATATATTTCTTGTAAATCTTTATCTTTAGGCGCCATCTTTAAAGCCCATAGTATTTTTTGTATTAAATGCATCATCTATAAATTTTTTTGTATTTTTTGCATGCAAAGTATCATTATCTCTGTATCCATTTTCTTTGGCCCATTGCTCGTGAGCCGGGTAAGAAGTTTTTTCGTTGTACCATTTCATTTTATTATTTACGTAGTAGTTATGCTTTTTTGCTTTTACATAATCTCTTTGAGCATACGCTTTATCCCACGCTTTTCCTTTCTCGCTTTGTCTCCATCTCTTTCTTGCTTCTTTTTTACTTTTGCAGTCTGCGTAAATAGCCATTACATTTTATAGAACGAATATGTTAACGTAAGTTCTTCTCCTTTCTTGATTGGTTTAATACTAATTAAATTCCATTTACTAAAATTGTACATCGGTTGATGATCTTCTGTTGTAAAATTAAGTTTAACTTTTTCACAATTTGGTTTCTCACTATGATTAATGAATCCACCCAAAGGAGTACGAATTAAATTCTTTCCAAACTGAAGATGAGTCATACCAAAATTAGTTCCAGCAGGAATTGCTTGTTTGGCAAAGATTCCCATTCCTTCAATTGGACTACAAGAGATTTCTAGTTCATCCGGTAAAGGTTTATATTTTAATTGTGTGGACATTTTCTTTTTTTCCATTCTCTATATCCTTTCAGCCATTCTGCCGAATCTCTTTCCTTCCAACGTTTATCCCAGGCCCAGTTATGTATTCGTCCTGATTTAACTTCAATGAATCGAAGTGTATTATCTCTTAATCTTTCCCAGTGTTGTAAGAGTGTTTTCATATATATGTGTCTTTATGTCCTTTTCGGTTTGTATAATCGTTAGCACATCAATACCATTATAGGCTTTGACGTATGTATTATGTGATACAGCAATGGAACTACCTGATGCCAATATAGCAAACTCACTACACCCGCTTACGAAAATAAGTATTATAAATAAAGTTATCAACTTCACTTTGAGCATATTTTATTTCTCCTTCACTTTTACAAGTTTCGCATTGTACTATAGTTTCTTCATACAATCCATTGTGTTTTCTATATCCATTTCCCTTACAATCAGGGCATATTTCTTTATACATGTTGTTCCTCTCTTTTTCTTTTAGCAGCATAATAGGCGTTGCCGGTTAAATGTTTTTTTCTATATTTCTTTTGATAAGTATTATATTTAGTATGATCTCTTCTGTATCCTTTAGAATTATGAATAGGCATATCTATATTAAGAGCTATTTTCCTTCTTATCTTATCTTTTATATAAATAGGATTGCGATCGGCTAATTCACATATTAAATCAAAATGAAAATGATCGGTCATAAAGAAGTGTCTAGCTTGTTCTTTATCGTATTTTTCTACATGAGTCGAAAAACAATCATGAGCGGCTTGACTTAAGACTGCCACAAAAAGTCTTTTTTCTGGGGAATCATTTTTCCCGTCGTGTTCAATATGTCCTACGTAGCTGTTCCAACTATTTATTGATTTTCCCATTAGTTTTCTGTTTCTTTTTTCTTTCTATTTCCTTCTCGGCCAAATACTGAATAGTTTTTGATAAACTAATCGGTACATCAAATACTTCTTTACTCAGTGTTTGAATGTGACTATATGTTTCTTTAGTAAGTGTTACGTTTTTATATTTAGTTATGTCTGTCATAAATCTCCTTTGTATATAATGTGGGATAATATATAGAAATGTCAATAGGCTGTCAAGATGAAATATGTACTAATTTTATGGGTATGCTCCTTTATAGAGGGGAATGGGTGTTTACCACCTGTTGAATCGGAAAAGGTATTTGACACGTGGTATGAGTGTTCCCGAGCCGCTCATAAAGAATCTATTAATCTTCTACAAAAAATGGGTTATGCCAATGTTAACAAATATAGAGTAGGAACAAAATATACTTGTAAACCAGTACAAATGCTTTGACAATAATGGCAACATTGTGTTATCGAATTGAATCACATCTCTATTTCTCTCTGTCTGGAATTCTTTCGGACAGAGAGACTAACTCAAAGGGATAATTATCTTCCCTGGCCTCTATATTTAGATCTGCGTGGAATTCTTTTTGAATAGGATTTAGCATGACGTCTCGGTCTTTTCCGTGGACGTTTTTTTATATGCTTATAACCAAATTGTTTGCTAAGCTTCTTGCGGGCCATCGGTCCTCAATACCATTTTAGTATTAGGATCCCCTATGGGGATGTAAGAGATTACTCCGTTGACTTTCTGTTCTAGATCTGCCCCGCAGGTAACACATCTATAGTGACATTTGGCTAAAGATACTAATACTCCGTCTTGAGAGCATGCAGGACAAGTTCCATTGACTACTTCAGCTTGAAGAGTCATTCTGCCACCAAAATTATCTCTGCCCCATTTTTCATTCATCTTTAAATAGATTAGACCATTCAGAAGGTTCGATTTGACTATTATCGAGATGTGGTTGTTTAATACCATCATCTACTTCTACTTGAATGTCTGTTGTCTCCTGTTCGTAAGGTACACGGCCAATAAAAAAAGATTCATCCTTAATTCTTTTTGGACCAGGTTTAGGTATGATGACTTCGTTTGTAATGTATCTTGGTTTAACCATAATTTACTCTACCATATTTTGAAGTTCTTTCAAAGGTTTGAGTTTCTTACGATTATATTTCTTTTTATTGCGGAGAATTCGTTGACGAAATAGTCGGAATCTTAGAAGTTGCGCGATGTAATTTCTCTTCTTGGGCATGATTCATAGTTCTAGCAAAACAACTAGCTAGTAAATAGCACAATATAAAAATATAAAGAGGACCTTTAAAATTTAATTGCAATTATTTTTATCTATATCCGCTGGTTTTTCACCAGAAAAAACCCAGAACCAAGAGGAAATTTTTGTTCCTTCTTGAGTATAGGTACATTTAGGCCCGATCGAACAGGCGCTTAAAGCAAATAAAAGAGCTAGTACTAAATAAAATTTATTCATTATTGACATGCCTCACATTCATTGGTGTCATCTATTACCATACCTTCTGGTTCTTTGCAACGACAGTTCTCACAGTGACATACACCTTTAGAAGCTGAATGAGCCCCTGTATTACAGTGACAATCACAATTACAGTTTTTACATTTATCCATTTGTAGTCTCCTCAATTCCGTAAAAGAATCTGTCTGAATCTTCCGTTCTCCACTGGGTAGTATTTTCAACAGTCCAATCACTAGTTTGTACCTTCCAATCGGTTGGAACTTCATCTTTTACAGTGAAAGATGGAATGCTCCATATTAATCTATTATTTGGTTGAGCTGCATAGTTGCCATTTTCTAATGCCAATATGTGTGCGCACTTATGTTCTTGCGGTATTTCCGAATGATCGGTGTCTACTATATTACTCTCTGGGTGGGCCCAGTCAACTGTGAAAAGATAGGTGCCATGATACCATTTCTTATCTTTTCCAATATATTTTCCTGATTGTCCTAGAAGGATATCATAAGTACAAATACCAGGATAGTAACTAAAACAATTCCAAAGCTCCAGCTCGTCAAGTCGCATCCTAGGAACTTTTTTGACATCAAAGCCTCTTTGTATGAAGGCAGATATTGGTAAACGATAGAAGACAGCACCATTTTCCATAATTGCATGAAAGAGTAAAGCTTTCCCTGTAATAGATGCCATCCCAAAGATGAGACAGTCTTCAACTTCTCCCACATGTCCGGAAAGGTCATATAAATATTCTCTTCTTACCTGCGCATAGGTTGCAGGTATATTTACGTTTAAGTAAGCCATTCAACATAAAGTCCTAAAATGTTTGATTATTAAAATGCTGCTATAATTAATATAACAAAAACTATACCAACTCCGATCACAATTTTTCTATGATCTTGCCATATGTGTTTAAGTGTTTCCATGTTTCCTCCTAATGTATTTCGCCCCAGTTTTTTCCTGACTCGTAGTCTACCTTATTAGGTATATCAAGTTCAACTGCTGATTCCATTACTTCAACAATGTGTTTTGCTTGTTTATCACTTTCTACAGAAATGTCCAGTTCATCATGGATTTGAATATGGGGAATAATTCCTTCTTTATAGAGTTCTAACATACATTTTTTAGTCATATCTGCCGCAGATCCTTGTATTAATTTATTTAATGCTTTGTATGTAAAGGCTCTTTTAATACCAGGTCCATGTTCGAGTATAGCTTGTTCATGAGGTAAAGCTTTATGTATTCCAAAATAATTTGGTTCCCATAAATGGAAACGACAAAGACGACCCAGCAACGTACGGATTTGTCCTCGTTGTTGTGCTCTCTGTGAAACAGCATTCATTAATTGTTTCACGAAAGGAACTCTGGAATGATAGGTAGCAAATAAGTCATCAGCTTTTTCTTTACTGACTCCTAACTCTGCTTGAAGTTTAGCTTTACCCATTCCGTAAAATAATCCTAAATTAATTGTCTTGGCTTGTGTTCTAGGAATCTGAGCCATTTGTGCAACAATGTCATGAAAGTCAGCGTTGCCTTCTTTATAAGCGTCCACCACGGTGAAGGCCGAAGGCAACTGCTGAAGAGATGCATAATGTACAACCAGCCTCGGTTCTTGCTGATTATAATCAAAGC
>VTLG01003683.1_pt1 | contig 17354 bp, 12 predicted proteins | sample 4694571 | NCBI WGS metagenome assembly VTLG01 (sample SAMN12604809, study PRJNA352737) | marine metagenome | biome: ENVO:00000447; feature: ENVO:00000209|ENVO:00000569|ENVO:01000036; material: ENVO:00002151; isolation source: viral sequences binned using virsorter ...
GTCCATAATTATAACTACTACCATCTTTAGCTTCGCTACTATCTGTTTTAATAAAACCAGCAAAACCTGAAGTAGGTTTACTTATGTCACCTAAGACAGTCTCTACATCTTGTGATACAAGACCATAGTGAGTTCTCGTTTTACCTTTAAACTTATAAGATTTAGGAGATAGTTTATTGATGAAGGATAAACCTAAATCACTAGTTGTGATATTATCTTTATCATTTCGATCTGAGGTCTGAATTGTACCATTAGTAGCATAGATATCATCCCACTTATGGTTTGTTTCTCCGCAATCCATAGTATCATTGGCAGCTGGAACTATATTCGAACCACCCCAGATTTCTAGAGTATCACCACCACCTGCAGCATCATAGTAAGCACCTAAAATAACCCTCTTATTTAGTTGGGTACCTATTCTTAAATCACCATTATTTGCCATTATTTTGGTTATAGCAGCAGAGCTATCACCACCATCAGGATCATGGAAGATTTCAAGATCATTTCCCGTCCCAAATTTAACTTTTACATCATCGTTAAAAGTTGTACCTGTGTCCCCACCTATTGATGAGACAGTAGCCCAACTAAGGGCTCCACTACCGTCTGTTTTTAAATATTGATCTGCCGATCCATCATCTACTGGAAGAGTGAGCTGAATGGCAGCATCGCCTGTTGTTGAAGCTGGACCCTTTAGTGAAACGGTTCCACCATTTGAGTCCGCTTTGATTTTAATCTCTGCCATTACGGTTTAGGGTTGTCAGATTTTACTTTGTCAATGGCTTCGACCCACTTGGTAGTACCATTCTTTTTGTCCCAATACTGCATATCTAATTGATCGCCTATTGAAGGGTATGCTCTATCTTTTTTATATTGAATAGCGGCTTGAGCTGCTTTATAATCAGTCCAACCTTGGTTTATCTGTTCATCTGTAGGTTGTACATCTCCTCCTTTCCAATCAAGAATTGTATGAGGAGGAACCCCGTTGGATAGATTTAGTATGTCTGGCTTTTTATTTAGGTAATTAAGAACCAGTGAAATGTTTACATCATTATTAATTGCCATAATTAAGCCTCCTTAAATATTTCAAGACGGGCATATACATTAATACCAAATTCATTATGTAAACCTTGTCCGTAGTTAGCTGTGGTATAATTACACTTATGCTGTAACGCTATATCTTTTGTACCACTTATAGTAAATCTAGTAGCTCCAGTTGATGTTCCTGTACTAGCATCTCCACTATAATGTGTTTGATATGTTGCACCCATTGCAATTTGTGAGCTATCAGTATCATTATATAATCTTGTTTGATGCCTATCTACTTCTCTTGCAGGTGCAGCCCATCTAGCAAAATAGGTACCAGCTGCTAAAGTTACTTTATTACTAGATAAAGCACCTATACTATCAGGATCAGCAACTTCTGTATTCAAAGCTCTAACATGCCATGTACCAGAAGTCATAGTACCTGCATTAGTACCAGAAGCTTGTTGTTCTTCATAGTAAGCATAACTAGCGAAAGGAGGAGAAGTTAGTCCTGTTAAACTAGCACCACTAATTGCAGGCAAAGCGCCTGTTAATTTAGAGGCAGGTATTGTCGATACACTATCTCCATCTACTGTGCCGTCTGGTAATCCACCAACGGCTAAATCTGTTATTGTTCCATTAGTCCCCAGGTCTATATTACCTGCAGCGGAACTTCCATTAATTGTAATTGCCATTAGCTTACCACCCAGGTTCCTGTTACAGTTATAGTGCCTTCTACAGTTATCGGTCCGACACTATGGACCCCTTTATTCGCTCCTATCTCGTAAGTACCAGAAGATATAGTTTGATCATTTTGATAACCACAACCATCGAGAACAGTGGATGATATACCTGTTAAAGACGAACCATCACCTGTATAAGCTGTTGCAGCTACAGTACCTGCTACAGTGACTCCAGTATTTGAAGTTTCAAACTTCTTAGTACCATTGTACATGAGATCTGTTGCACCAGTGGCACGGAAGATCGCCATGTTAGAACTTCTAGCTACACCTCTTACTTCAACTGTCTGAGCACTAATATCTATTTTCTCACTAGAACCTGTATTCAATCCAAGGTTGAAATAATTATTAGTCTCATCCCACCAAAGTTGACCTTGTATGCTATCGACATCTCCACCACTTCCTCCGTCATCATGACCAAAGCGTAGTTTAACATCGTCATTGAAGTCAGCTCCGGAGGCACCACCTACTCCAGCAGGAACAGCAGCCCATTCAGGAGCATTTGAACCACCTTGTTTTAAGTAATGACCTGTTGTACCTTTACCTAGTCTGACATAATCTGTACCGTTATAGTACATGATATCGCCAGCTGCATCAGATCCAAGTGCAATCTTAGCGCCTGTTACAGTGTTATCACCAGGAGTATTAATAGATAAAGCTGAACCAGATTGTACTACAAATACTTCAGAACTAGATGGTAGATTAGCACCAAATTCAATGGTATGACCATCAACTAGGCAGAATCCATCATTAGATCCTATAGATGTACCAGTATTAGGCTTCTGTACAACACCGTTAACACTCACCATTAGTTGAGCAGCGTTAGTTACACTAGCTAAACTACCTGATGTTGAGTTCTCTCTAAGGTCATACTTAGATATAGAACCGTCAAATACAGCTGCATTACCTGTACCTGTATTAAATGCACAAGGTACTAGATACTTAAAGTCTCCTGTAGAGGTTACTTCACCCCAAGATGAGCCATCATAGACATACATCTTGTTGGTTCCTTTATCAAAGTAAAGATCACCTTCATCGTCAGTACCAGTTAAAGCACCTTCATTATCTGCTACACGATATCTATTATTAAAATCATTTATATCTTCACTAAGAGTCTCTACATCAGAATCTTTAGCTAATAGTCTATGGAAAGTATAGTTCTGCCCAGAGCCTGTAGAAGAGACTAGCATACCAACACCAGCACCAATCGTCTTACCTTGTAAGGCGTCTGGAGCTGCTTGTACGGTTACATTTGTAGCACCTACTGTCTTACAGTTACCTGTAGTTGTATCAGGTGTACTTGTTGAATCAAATACCACACCATTTGCGTCAGTAATACTGATTACAACACCAGCTACTGGTTGTGTATTTGGAAAACTAGTTCTATTAGCAGCAAGTTCAAAGCCACCGAATGGTTCTAATTGGCCAGCTACATAATCGACAACAGCTCCTGATGTAGGATACGAGGTATCTGAATCAGATATTGTTGTCTGCTTAGTCATACTAGCAGTAATATTCAAGTCAGTAGCAGAGGCTGTAACCCCATCTAACTTGTTTAGTTCTGTCGTAGTAACTGTAGCTCCATCTAGTATAGCTACTTCTGTATTTGTTAGATCAGCTAATGCGCTAGCAGTATCACTAGCCATAGTAGCTAGTTCTGTTAGCTCAGCATCTGATGCTTGTTTAGCATCTAACTGTGTTTGTACGTTAGATGTAACACCATCTACATAGTTAATTTCTGTTGTTGTAGCAGTTACACCGTCTAGTATTTGTACTTCTGTCTGCGTTAGATCAGCTAAAGCAGATGCTGTACCACTAGCCATTGTTGCTAGTTCAGTTAATTCAGCATCGGTAGCTTGTTTAGCATCTAACTGAGTTTGTATATTAGAGGTAACACCATCTGTATAGTTGAGTTCAGCTGTAGTAGCTGTAACCCCATCTAATATATTTAATTCATCTTTAGTAACTGTAGCTCCATCTAATATCTGAACTTCTGTTTGAGTAAGATCAGCTAATGCGGATGCTGTACCAGAACTCATAGTTGCAAGTTCTGTTAGTTCTGCATCTAAAGAAAGTTTACTTTGTGCTATAGCTGCAGAATCACTGATATCAGCATTAACAATAGCACCATCTTTAATATGATCGCTATTTATAACACCTGTAGATATATCTTCACTAACTAATTTTAATTGTTGTTCTTCCTGTAGTGCGTATAATACTTGATCTTGGTTGTTATTAAGATCACCAGCACGTATAGACGATCCAGCAGCATATACCGCTTCAGCCGCATCGACATATGTATCTCTATAAACCCTTACAGTAACACCAGTCTTAGGAGCACCTGAAGATTCTTGTAAAGTGCTATCTGGACTAGTGTTATTAAAGGTTATTTTGGTGGGTGAAGTGGTGGTTACAGTGTACTTATTTGTAGCTTGAGTTTGGTTGTTTAAAGCAACTTTAACGTCGCTTCCATCTGTTTTAATTGTCGGGAATGTATACGTAAACTCCAGATGAGTACCATTTGGAGTATTTGTACCATTGTCAGTATAGACTGCCATGTTATTTTATTTGTTTTGTAATTGTAGTACGCTAGTTTCCCTTAACTTTCTACGTTGCTGCCTCTTAAGTTCTTCCTGTTCTGTAATGAGAGTCTGTACATTTGGATTTTGTAACATCTCTCCCCAAGCTCGCCTACGTGCTTTATCAAATAACCTTTTAATCATTACATTATGCACGTATGTTTTCATAGGATCAAATTGCCTACGTCCAGCTTTTATATCAGCTTGCATTTCAGCTAGAGATTCTTGAACTCTTGGGTCATCAGCTAGTTTATTTAATTTTAATTCAAGGTTTTGTCTTCCAATTAACCTTTGGAATTCTGATCGAAGCCTAGGGGACTCTGTTAAGTCCGTACCGTCAGGACCGTAGTACGTTGACAGCCTTAGATCATAACCACTATCAAATAATAACTTTCTTCCTGGACCCTGGTCTAGGTTAAGAGATACGGGAATAAAAGCATTCCATGCTCTTGTAACAAAGTCATAATCTCTGAGGGGTTCTCCATTTAACATATCATACTTAACAGCAAGTGGATCAACAGCTATTGCTTCAGATAGTAGGTTTCTATTTCGTATAGAATCACCGATTCCTGAACCAAGCTCTGACATATGAGGGGTAAATAGTTTACCAAGCTCATTCCTTAAACCTGCTAAAGGTACTTGATTATTTAACATGCCAGCAATAATTCTATTTTGCTGACCTGGTTGACCTGAGAATAGATCTACAAATTGCTGCAGACCAGAGAGGTATGATTTACTTACAGCTGCTTGAGATACAACTAGAGCAAATTTTTGGAATTGATCCTTTGTCCATTCTTCACCCATTTCCTGACTATGGTCTCCCACATCAGCAACAGCTGCAAGAATTTGGTTAAACGGTTCAAATGAGTCATAACCGACCCATACTCCTCCAATGTTTATACTTCTAGGTACCCAACCTGCGTCAAGCCACATCTGTCTCTTCTGCCTATTTGGCGGACCATTACCAGTCAAACCACCGTTCATAAAGTGGAATCCTGCCATTGATATAACAGAACTTCCTATTGCTAATCTGCCACCTTGTAATGCCTTAGCATTAATAAGGTCTTCTGCACTATTAATACCATACTTTGCCACTCCACTTAGATCGTCAACACTAGCCCATGCTATATCATTCCATTCTTTAACAAGGAAGTTTAAGACTGGTGTATGTTTAGCTGTCAGGTTTAAACCGTTGACACCTGTTCTAGCGAATAGGAAGAATGGTTTAGTCCATGGTGATTTCTCCATCACATCGGATAAGCCTTTAGAGAATCCCGTAAGATCCTGCGTGAGAGTTACTTCTCTCTTAGCGAATTCGACGTTTTTACCTAAATCAGTATCTAATCTTATATTACCTTCTGCATCTAATATCTCAGCCATGAATCTTTTCTGACCATCTATCAACACTTCAGGGGTTATATCTGTGATTTGACCCTTATTATACTGTCCCATAGCATCACGAAATGCTTTTTCTCTAGCTTTAGCACGACTTAAGATGAACCCAAAGGTATCATCAGTTGCTGCCATGATCTTAGTAGAGTATGTGAGATACTTATTATCATTCATCTTCCTGGCCATATTAGCCATGAAGTAAGCGGCTTGATCTCCAGCAGTAGCTTGTCCACTGTTTTCAATCCAGTGTCCATACATATCCCAGTGTTGATCGCCTCTAGTATATTCAGCATATCTAGACTTAACTGTAGCTATATCACCTGCCCAATAAGCATTCAACTTAGTTTTAAATAACTGCCAAGCTTCTGGTATAGATTCTCTCATAGCATTAACCGCAGCTAAACTAGCACGTACCGTAGTACCGTCACCAGTGAAGGGGTATCTGAGAGCCGCTCCTACAGCTGTAGAGATAGGTCGAAGGAAAGTAGCTGACGATGTACCCATAATAGCCCTTGCAGGCGTCTTAGGACCGCTTAGGATGCTATTAATAAACACCTTATTCAGTTCACCTATGAGTATACCTTTATCATACTTACCTTTAAATTCTCCACCTTTAAGAGTCTTACGTATAAAGTTATCAAAGTCTGTCAGGTTCTCTATCTTATTAGACATAGAAACTGTTTCGAAGATAGCTTTGAATAGATCATCACTTTCGCTATTACCAGCTATATCTAAAGCTAAACGGTAAGCATCTATGGATTGTCCTACTCTTACACTTAGGTTTTGTTCTATGAATTCTCTTTGAGCTCTTGGGCTATTATCTGCTAAGTTTCTAAACTCTTCAGATTGTAGTAGCTTTGCACGATTTACTTCTGTTGTAACAGTAACAAGCTTATCTACTAACGCTTTAGCAGGTCCATCTATATCACCAAGGTCTGCTATTTCAGCAAGTTCTCTACCTGCAATACCTAAATCTCTTACTTCTCTCATTAGAGAACCGATTAGGATATCACCTGCAGCGACATTCTTAGCTGTCCAAGCTACCATTTCATCAGGTGAGTCAACGAAATATTTAAAAGCACCGTCAAAATATTCAGCTAAATATTGTTCTGAAGGTATATCTGCTGCCTCTCTACCTAAACCTGTTCGTTGCCATTGTTCGATAGCATCACCCCAGACTTCTTTCATAGTCTTATTACCAGCTCTAACAGCAGCAACTTCTGCGTTAAACCTAGGTTCACTGACTAAATCTCTAAAGACATCTAGTAGAGCCTCTTCGCCCATACCACCTGCTGATACAGCTTTACTTAATTGTACAGGTGTAGTTACAGAACCAGGTGAACCGTCTTCAGCTCCCCATTCAGTTCTAGTTCTACGTTGTGAGTTTCTTACATCAACTGGATTATCTTTCGATGTAGGAGCTCCTTGCCATGAGTCAGCTTCTAGATTCTTATGCCCACCAAAGCCTGTACCTCTTTCAAAGAGTTCTAGTTGTCCGGCTTCTAAAGTTTCATCAGCTACACTTTTGCTGCGCATATCACCTTTAGCAATAGCTGCTTCAGAAGCATCTTCTATAATCTCTTGACCATTTCTACCTATTCTAACTGTCTGAGCGCCTTTACCTATAATACGGAAGACACCGTTAGCTACTTCACCAATACCCATACCTTCTACAACATTTTTAAATGTTTTTAGCATAGGGTGGTCTAAATCATTAGTAGTTAGTGGTGTATCAATAAAACCATATCTATCTCTCAGTACTTGTAATGCGTTAGCATCCTGTGAGTACTTAGATACTAAGTCAGATGCAGCACCAACTGCAGCAGCTCTAGCCCATTGATTGGCTACAAGCCCACCTACTGCTGAAACTGCTCTACCGGCTCCTAACGCTGTTGCACCAACTCCTAAGACAGGAGCTGCTTTAACAATAGCAAGACCCATTGTACCAAAGTGAGTAGCACTTCTTATAAGTCCTCCCCACCATGTTTTAGTTTCAATAGGATTGGCTTCATCTACAAAGAAGTCATCCCATTCAGTTTGGTATCCTTCTTCTGTTTGTTGTTCTTGTTGGATCTCTCCACTGGCTGTATCAAGTACACGTTCTCCAAGTGTTACAATTGAAGATGCTGTATCTTGTGTACCACCTAGGAATGCAGACTGCAGTTCTTTAACTACTGCACCTAATCCCCATTGTTCTTGATTTCTTGGATCAGCTTGTTCAGCTGCATATTGAGCTTCAGTTGCTTCTGCTTGCTGTTCTTGTTCCTCTATAGGACCGAGAACCTCATCTGCTTTCTCCAACCAAGCTGCGTCTTGTGCATGGGCTTCAGCCATACCAGCAGCGTCTAAGCCACCGTTTCCGAAGTTACTATCTGTCATCCTACTGCAGCCTCCTGGAATACAAGTCCTGGTATGAGACTTCCTTCTGAGTTAAAGTCATGTCCACTTTCAATTTTATCAGCACGATCTATGCGCTTACCGTTTCCTCTCCATCTATACATATACTGAGTAAGTGGTGATCTTTTCTCTAGATCAACGATAGATTTTGGTTTAGGTAATTCCTTACCAGTCTGTGATTTATATTGCATATTAGCTATATCCCATGCTGTATACTGTTTGAAGTCATTTGACAATTGTTTGTAATATTGAGGGATATCCATACGTAATGGGTTCTTAGCGTAGGCTTCTAAGCGTGCATAATGTTGATCACTCCCAGGAATCAACTCTGTTGATAATAGGTCTCCCATCTTCTTACCACCCTTATTAGCGTCTAATATATATGTTCTACCTTCATTGAGTGATCTAGTGAAAGATCTAGGATCTCCAACAGGAGCTCTTACTCCAGTTATTTCTCCTCTTTCTATTTGCTTCTCTATGGTAGCTGCTACATATTCATGTAATTTAGCTTGATCCCCACCAAAAGCGTTTTTACCTGCAAGGTCAATATAAAGCTTATTATATGCTGCTGTAGCATTTTGAAGCATTATACCATGTTCAGAGCTCTTAGTACCTAATCCAAATTCAGATAATTTAGTACTTACAGCAGCTTTAAGTGCTGTATCTCTTGCTCCAGTATTATGTATACCAGAACCACCTGGTCCTTGTGCAAACTCTTTAGCTGACTTACGTTTATCTTCATCTCTAATCCCAGACCAATCTGATTGAGTTAAAGGTCTACCACTATATGCCTTAGCATACATTGCTGAAACTATTTCATCATCATCTCTATCTTCTACAGTATAAGCACTTAGTAAATGAGCTGGAGTTGTAGTGATAGTAGGGTTAGCTCTGTGGAAATTTTGAATTTCAAGAGATACTTCTGCTTGAGTTGGTAACCCATGCTCTTCTATACCTGCATTCCAAGTAACTTTATGTTCCAAGACCTTAGCTGTATTAGCAGTCTCGTGGGCTTGAAGTCTCTCAGTTTGTGCCTTAACAACTGCTTGAGCTAATCCACCGCCTTTGGTATTATCAAATTCTTTGAATTTAGATAAAGGTACTTGCTTTTTATCTCCATCATGGTAGAATGTAAAGTTATCTAGCGACCCTAGGCTTGCTGGATCTATACCTTCAGCACCATTTGTATGTTTAAAACGGTCAATTTCTACTGCGATCATATCTCTAAGATCTTCACGCATGGAGGCTTTAGTTTTCTTATTAGAGAAAGCCCAATCTGAATTCATCAGATCATAGACAGCCTGACCTAATTGATTAGTACCAGACGCTGAAATTAAGGAATCTTTCCAACGTTCACGTCTTTCTTCTAGTTGTTGTGCTTCCTTACCTTTTTGAAATTGAGCTAAACCTAACGCTTGCTGAGCCTCAAAAGTAGGACGGAATTCTTTATCAATAAACTCTGGACTGGCCCAACTTATATCGTTGAAACCCATCTGGAGATTATATTCACGTACTATCTGTCCATATTCAGCAGCATCCTTAGCGTTACCTATAGTCAGTGGTGGTTGATCTGGTCCACGATCTATTACTATATCATTCTTATGTGCATCAAATCCAGCTTTCCAATTCATCGCTGAATTACGAAGCAAGGACTGTTTAGCCATAACTAATCTATGACCAGTTATATTTTCTAGATCTCTAGCTAAATCAAGCTTGTTATTCTCCCTTGCTTTAGCTGCTGCTTCATTATAGAAACTGACATCCTTTATATATCCTTCTTTATCTTTATTACGGTTATGGTAATCACTTAATTTCTGTTGAGTAATACCAGCTTCTAAATGAATCTGATACGCCTCATTCATTAAACGCTTATCTCTTTTCTCCGCATGATCTTTATAAGTTTTAGCTAACGTAGGAGCCATCTTATAAACAGAGTTAAAAGCATTCTCCATGGCTTTAGCATTAGCCATTCTGGTTTTCGCATTAGCGGCTTCTTGTTGAGAAGCTGAACCCCATGCATCTAAGTTAGCGGCTTGATCAAAAGACTTGGTATAGTCAGGAGCCTTCTCATAAGTGAAGGTATCGTATTCGTTTATACCTGCCATTACGCTACCTCCCTGAATTCAACATCAATTTGGTTGTAGTCCACACCAAGATAACCATTATCCATAAATCCAACAGCAGATGGTTTCTTCTTATAGACCTCTTCAGCCATAACACCTATGTATTCATTCTCCTCATCAAGGTACTTGAATTTATAAATATTATGTCCGTCAATAGATTTACCAATCTTTTTAATGTCTTTTTTAAGTCGGCTATCTGAATTCATAGCACCAGCTGCACTGATACCTGTTCCTATAACATTCATAATATCACCAAACATAGCCCATCCAACACTTGTTCTAGCAGGTTGCGCCATTTGTATATCAGGTGTAGGTGCAAATGCTACTCCAGCAAAAGATTGATCTAGAGCTTGCTTTGCTCTAATACCAGAATAAATCATACCAACTTGTAGTTTATCTCTAGCGTCTGTTAGTTTCTCGCTATTACTTTTGAAATACTGACCAGCTCCAGCTGCTTCTAGCACTCCTATACGAGCTACGGATTTACCAGTAACTCTTGCAGATGCAAGAAGTTTGCCGTAAGAACTTTCTTTTAGAAGTTTCTTAGTGAATTGCTCTCCTTCTCGCCATAAATTCTTTTTGAAATCATTGTATTTAGTTTGAGCACGACTCCAAGTACCATACTTTCCTTGTAAACCTTGGAAAATATTAGACTTTTCTATTTCATGCTGTACTTTTTGTATACCGAAACGGCTATACTTCTGGATACCCTTATGGAAACGATCCCATTGGCGATACCTATGTTGTATTTTAGCATTACGGTTAGCCTGTCTAGCGGCTGCTGCTCCTGCGCACACGGCAAAACTCTATAAAGGGCAATTGGTTAGGTCCAAAGGGGACTTTCCGTAGAAATTTGAATCCTAAAAATTTGAGTAATTTTTTATGAACCTCGTTACGAGGGTCCATGTAATTCCAAAGAAGCGGTTCAGGTCTACTCTCAATCCATCGCTTTGATTCTCTGGCAAACGTTAAAGGGTAATCATTTATTGCATCTGTACATAACATCCATACCATACCTTGGCAGTCTCCTTCGGTATCAACACCAGCCATACCGGCAGTCTTGCCGTTAGGCACCTCGAACCATACACAGGTTCCTTTCTCAGCTTCGTAGTCTACTAGGTATTCATATGGTGTAAGTCCATGACCTTCTTCTAATTCCCTTCGATCATCATCACGTATATTGGAGGCCACCTCAATGGCAGCCTCTCTCGTAATGGGGTGTACATATTTATCTAATTTAGACACGTTGGTAGAATTTATTACTGTAATCACCTTCCCAAGTCATTGAATGTAATGTCGCTGGGGCTGGGTGGGAGGACTTAAGTGTTACTGTAAGGTTTGTATTCTTTTCATACGTAGGTACAGTCTGTATAACTGACTCTACAAAATCAACAGAGTTAGCTAAGTAGCTATCAGCTACAGCTGGTTCCCATACTTCTGTATAATCAGGTTTACCTGTACGTTTGATTAATGTTTCATATAAACCAGTGTTACCTAAGTTTAATTTCAATCTTTGTATAATTAATGAAGCTTGTATATCTGATCTAAATTTCTGTTGCTGTTGAGATGTTCTATATATAGTTGGAAACTGTACTTCATAATCAAATAGATATCCTAGAACAAAGTCACTGTCTATAGTACAAGTAGCAGCTCCACTGGAACCTCCTCCACCACTGATGGAAATAGTTGGTGCAGAAGTATAATTATAACCGTTATCAGTTACAGTTATCGCTGTAATTTTTCCGTCAGAAATTGTAGCTGTTGCGGCTGCTCCTGTACCCGAACCTCCACTAAAGGAGATAGTAGGTGCTGATGTATAACCGCTTCCTGCATTAGTTATAGTAACTTGGTTTATTCTTCGAGACCAGTTACCATCTAGTACAACGTTACTACCATCAATAGTGGCTGTATCATAACGACCTATAGCTGGGTAATCGTCTCCTTTTGTGACATCATAAGCTACAAGAGTCTTATCAGATGCTTCATAACCATCTGGTTTAGCGAAGGTTGATTTATTAGTTGTAGCATTATATATCTGTGTTAAGACATTAACAGGTTTAGAATGATCTAAATGTAATCTGTATAGAATATCATCTGTAGCATCTGCTGTATGTGTATCATCAGTTACAGTCCTAGTATCGTCAGGTAGTTTTATAGCAAATTTCAGCATTTGATCTTTACTATTATTACGTACAATAACATATAATGAATCATCTAGAACAGCATGATGCTGTATAGCTCCTGGTATTTCCCAAGTAAACCATGCTGCTTGTATTCTCTTCTCTTCTGAGTTGAAATATCTGTAACAATATATAGTACTAGTACCTATTTCACTGAAGAATATAACACCATTCTCCCTTGAGTTAGATATTAATCTTAAATCTTTATTAAATAATTTTGAAACAAGTTTACTTTGCTCTACGACATCAGGCTCACCTTCTCTCATCGTGCGTTGCATTTCAAAGAAACGTGAATTCTTACCTGCATTATCTAGCCAACCAACTGTAACTCCTAATGAAATTGGACTAGTTTGAGAATTAAAATTGTAATTAGCAAGAGTGTTAATCTTAGCAGTATTTGGACTCAAGATATCACTATCTGTTGTTAACATAAACTGCTGAGTTTTAGTAAATAGTATTAATCCTGTGTTAACTTGAATAGCATCGTAGATTATAGCTGGTTTATCTGAACCAACAGACAAATCGATAGGGTCAACATTACTGAATGCTAAAGCAGTTTTGTTAAAGAAATCAAAAGTCTTTAGGCCAGGTTTTGACATGATGATATTTTCATCACTCATGAAACAAACTCTGTTTCTAAAGAATATCATCTTCCGAATTTTATTATCTACAAAACTAGGAAAAGGATTAGTTGTCTCATCGCCTACTAAAGCATCCTCATATGTACAGTGGCTGACTTTAAATGAACCGTCAGTCTGACGTACTATTTGTAATGGTAATGTTTCAGGATCTAATTGATATTTTAAACCAGGTGCTCTGCATTCTTCCCATACTCCTGAACCATCTTTATCATTATGACCTTTAAATTTTACATACCAATCGTCTTCATCTTCTACACTGTTAGCAATTTTAACAATATACCCATGTTTACATTGGTTAGGTAGGTCTTCAAGGACATTTACTTCAGATGTTAACACGTTAATAAGATCAGGTGCTGGTGAGTTAGCATTAAATACACCAGAAGATCTACTAACATGTAAGCCGTTGCCTATCAACTCAATATCACCATCAGCGAATGTACCGCCTGCAATGATCTCAGTCTCTAGGGCTCCTAATATACTCTCAGTAGTAATAGTAGTTTCGTTATCAAATGGTGTAGGTGATGGCCTTGCTGCTGCTAGGTTTCCTCTAACTTTCGCTACACTATGCTCCATAACAGTTACTTTATACCTAGCATTCTTCATGTAGACATAGAACCAATCGCCTGATCTCCAGCCTTCTCCACCATGTAGTAAATCATGTGTAGTAGTATATCGGCACCTATAATCAGGGTTAGTTGCTGAACCACCTTGAGGTACTGATTGACCTATGGTAGCTATACGGAAGTATAAATCCTTTCTATCAGCTTGAGCTCCGCCACCACTAATATTCACAGAAATTGACCAGCTCTGTCCATTAGCATCTGCACTGTCTCCAGCAGACCCATGAGAAATAGTGAAGATTTGTGTATCTACATTAGGGCAGTAAGCATCCTGGTTGGGATCAGTATTAACTCCACCATCTCCTGAACCATCAGAACATAAGTAACCACCTGTAGGTAATCCAGATAGTGTTCCTCCACTACCACAACTATTGCTGCTATCGTGAGTTCTTTGTACTTTTATTCTAGTTGCTGTGTATATAGATGTTTCAGTATCATTGTCATATATATTTACTGCGTACTGGTTAGCGTAAGCTATCTTCTTTAATTCAAAATAAGCTTCTGGATTTCTAGTTGCAGTTGTAGCAGCTTTTACAGCTACGTCAGTTTTAGGGTGAGGTGTACTCCCATCACTCTTATACTCTGCTCTATTAGTTACGTATGTAACATCATTAAGTGTCAATACTTGTAGATCATCATCTGCATAATGATTTAGATATAATTTTAATTCAGTAGTAAATGAAGAGTCATAGGAAACTGTTTGTTCTGCACCATCTGAGCATCTCCAAATTCTTACTTCACCAACTCTATCTATCTGACCTATGTACTGTTCATCTTCATCTCGGTAGTAACTAAACCATCTACCTGTAGTTACAGAATTCTTTGTACCGTCACTTAAAGAACCTACTAATCTTCCACCAGGTCTTTTCATTAAACCTTCAGTTACGTCAGGTAGGACATTCTGAGCCACACTAACTTGACCTGGTGTTTTTAATGTATCCGGTTGTTGGGATATCCCAGAAATATATGACGGAATTGTTTGTGTGATAGTTGACATTAGCGTGCTATTACTTGTGAAGGTTTGTACGACCTATAGTTAGTTTGATGTTCGAAACCAAAGTAACTATGATCAGCTTGACTGCATTCATACTCCACACAAGTAGCTCTGGATAGAGCTTCCTGCTGTTGTAATAATTGAACTAGTTGTGGGTTTGAAACTAATTGTGTAGCAGCTCTACTTGCTGCTCTATAGGTTATGTATCTTTGAAATGGGTTAGGTAGATCTTCAAATTTATATAGTGTTACAACGTCTAAGTAAAGGTCTGTAGTAAATTCATCAGTATGGTCAACCAAATCGTAGAGTCTTCCATTCCTGATGACAACATCTTGATTCTTGTCCCAGCCCTCATGTAAATCATATCTTAAAGTATTGTTAGGTAGTACTGCATGTTTGCTAGCGTCTGGTGTAACTTTAACATGGTATTCTGTATTAAAATGCCATCCTTCATTCTGTACATCCTTGTTAACTTCCGTTAAAATGTTGTAAATGAAAGAGATCTCTGGGTTCTCATAATTAATTGTTGTAACAGGGGATTGACCGATAGCTCCCAGGATTGAATTCACTGCGGATAGTTCGGTATCGGTGTCAGTCGTGGTAGCCATAAAGAAATGTGAATAAAAAAAAGGAGGGCGTGAGAACCCTCCCTTATGTGAATAAATATATTAATGACCGTGAGCGTTAGTCCATCCACCTGGCTTGCTTGAAGTTCCAGCGAATAGTTCTACAGCAGCAGCTGGGTTTAACCAATCTGCTCCCATAGCTAAACGTCCTAGAATTACATCGCCCTGGTAGATTACGGATACATCACCTGAAGTTACTTGTACTTGAGGTCCAAGTGCTTCGACGCAACCTGCGGCTTCCTTCTGGAAGATAAGTCCACAGCTGTTCTCGAAATCGGAATCACCATTACCATAACTGTTAACGGTTTTGTCCTTATCGGATCCAGCGGTTTCGTCTGTCATTACAACTTCAACGAAATCACCCTTGTTACCTGGATCGGTAGTACCTGGGTTAGTACCTGAAGCGGTACCAAACTTAGTACCAAACCTTCCGAAGTAAGGGATGTTCATTGATTTGTAAATCTTGATTCCTGCAATTTCCAGTACTCCTCCGCCTGATTGAAGTGCAGTACCAGTCACGTCACGGTTGATTAGGTTTCCACCTTTGCCATCACTACCCTGTATAAGAGCATAGTATTGGCGAGGGTTCAATACACCCACACGCCCGTCTTGACTGATTCCCTTCTCATCTAAAGCTGCCGCGGCATCATAAAATGCGTCCACGAGCTTATCAGCATCAAGAGCATCAGAAGCATTACTTCCACCACCAACTTGAACTTGTGTTCCACCTGGTTCTTGGAAGTTAGTCTTAGTAATTAGACTAGCTTGTCTAGCACCGTTAGTAATTGCACGGAAGATCTTACGGTCATAAGTTTCGGCTAGTGCATAACCGATCTTCTTAGAGATCTCCCCTCTTAAATCATAATGCGCAAGTGTCTCATCTAATTCATAGACGAAGGCACTTGATACGAGAAGGTCATCACAAGTGATTGTCTTCTCTGCTACTGGAGGCGCACCGTCGGTGTTACCCAGTATGCTGTTTCCTGGTGTATGATATTCTGCGGTTGTACGACCCGTGTAAATGAACTGCAATGATTTGCCGTTCTTTAGGGTACGCTTAGTAATTAGATCCCTTGCAATTGTATTGCGTTGGAACCCTTTGAACATCTCTCCAGAAAACAGTTTCAAATATAAAGCACGTGCATTCCCTGCCGCATTATCCTGACCCTGTCTGGTCAGCTTGGAAGGGTTCACGCTAGATTGATGAACTGTCATTCTTAAAAATAAAGGTTAATATAACTTTCTTACGCGTAAAAATTTTCTGAACTAATTTGTAGGTCTTTCCCTACCGTCTAGACGGCTAAAGGTACCCTGCGTACAGGACTAAAGCCAATGAAAGAGAGGTCCGACTCTGAGGTGCCTCTCTTCCTACTCAACCTGTTAGAGCTTCCTCTAAGGATTGAGGTTCATCATCAACACCAGGTGGCTGTGAGTCACTAGGTGTTAAATCTGTTTCATCTTTGATATCAATCTGAGGTTCGTATCTAGTTACAGAAGCCCTCTCGACTGATGATTGATGTGCCATTAGTATTCCTCCAATTGGCATGGTGGACAGGATCTACAGTGCTGGTGTTCAGTCATATGTAGACCCTCTATGAAGATAAAGAACCCCAAGAGCAACCAAAGGATTGCCCAAGGGGATTCAAAGAACTTCATTAGAAGTTATATTTAGCACCTATTTTAGTGCCGTATGCGTTATCAGCATCTTCATCAGTAATGAATGATACTTCACCATACACATCGAGTTTCTCACTGGCAGCTACGGATGCTCCGAGCTTACCTGAGAATTCATTGGTACCATCTACGCCGTCAGCTCCAACGATGGCTGGTCCACCTTGAATGTAGTATCCAAGATCACCTACCTCGCCTTCATAACCTACGTGAAGGTCAGTCGTACGGGAAGTATAATCAGTGCCTGTATAAGATGCGTTAGACTCGACGTTTACATAAACGCCAGCCATTGCAGGTGCAGAAGCGAGAGATGCCGCTAGGGCAAGTGCAATTTTTTTCATGTTAAGTTAATTACTTTGTAGTTTTTG